>Ga0302252_1000135_pt1 | contig 89102 bp, 78 predicted proteins | sample AAG_RA_Leu_MG_FD_193511 | JGI IMG/M metagenome (GOLD analysis project Ga0302252, IMG submission 193511) | Enriched activated sludge microbial communities from anaerobic digester in WTTP, New Holstein, Wisconsin, United States - AAG_RA_Leu | ecosystem: Engineered > Bioreactor > Anaerobic >... | reverse complement strand
TAGTCTTTACCTCTTTTCTCCCGTATGTGGAGGATACCTCGCTGGCAGCGAACGCCTTCACGGTGGAGCTGGACCCGGCTCCTGAATCATATTACACCGGCCTGGCCTTCAGCATGAAGGCCGCCAATGCGACGACAGGGCCGAGCACAGTCGGCGTGGGTGTTCTCGGCAATAAAGCTCTGAAGAAGACGAACGGTCTGGATATTGCGGCAGGGGACATTGTGGCGGATCAGGTAGTGGTGGTCCTTTATGACGGCACGAATTTCCTGCTGCTTACGGAGCGCGCCACGTCAACGCCAACATTGACGTGGCACAGCCAGACCTTCACATCAACCGGAACATTCACACTGCCGACAAACCTTTACGGCAATATGGTATGGGTGACGATATGCGGCGGTGGTGGCGGTGGAGGCTATGGCGGAGCATCCTACCCTGGCGGCGGCGGTGGAGCAGGTGGAGCGGTGGAGATGTGCCCCTGCTTTGTGAACAGCGATGTCACAGTAACGATAGGGACGGGCGGCGCTGGCGGCTCTTCCGGCACGCCTGCCGGCGGCAACGGATTGGCAAGCTCCATGGGGAGCATTTCCGTGACCGGAGGGAAAGGCGGGATAAGGGGAACTGCGCTTGCTATGAATCAGTTTGGCGGCAACAGCGGCGATGGAGCGAGAGGCGGCCTGTATTTCTCGGTAGGCAGCACGACAACTGGAATAAACAAGGGACAGGGCGGACGATCAGGCGGTGGTGGCGGAGCCGGAAGCGCCATGTCAAACTATGCGGGAGATGGAGGCGACTCCACATATTTTCCAGGAGGCGCTGGAGGAAGCAGCCGAGGCGGCGGAGGCGGGGCAAGCCTCTTCGCAACAGGCGGTGCAGGAGCTTCCGGAGCCGGCGGAGCTGGCAGCCTGGGTTCCGGAGGAGCTGGCGGCGGCCCCAGCTCGCCTTACACAGGCGGCGCAGGCGGAGATGGGAAATGCATCGTGTATTATATCACAACGTCTTAGATAGAGAGCCCGGGTCAGGTATCAAACCTGCCTGGCCCGGGCTTCCTGGATGGCATTCTGAAGACAGGTGACTGCAAGAGAAGCGCAGTGCCTCTTTTCGGGAGGAAGGCCGCCCAGCTCCGACAGGATGAAAGCCTCGTCAATTTGAAGAGCTTCGTCGAGGGATCTGTTTCTGGCGGCCTCGGTGACAATGCTGCCGGTTGCGGCATTTGGAAGACAGCCATAGATCTTGAACCTTATGTCGGCGATCACTCCGTCTTTAAGAGAGAGCCACATCTTCATGAAGGTGGTCTCGCCCTTGACGCCAGCCGTGCCGATGCCGTCGGCGTTCTTTATCTCGCCGTTATTGAGCGGTGAGCGCATAAGCTCGTGCGTGCGCGGAGTGAACATTCGATTCCTCTCGGTGTACGGTAATGGATGCGGCGAGTGCCGTCTGGATCTGAAATTCACTCTTTCGAGCTGCGGTCCTTCATTGGAGCCCGGTTATCTCAATATGCTTAAAAATTGTAGTAACAGTAAGCCGCGATCATGGATTTATTCTGCAAATGCTGCAATTACTCATGCTTGCCAGTACAAATTGTTATCCTGCAAAAAATTCTTATGAGCCTGTCTGCCAGGGTTATAACCGCAGAAATGGCTTCCACAGCCTCAGGAAGGCCTCGGATTTCGACACGAAGGGCCGGGCGGCTGTTTTTCGCCAGATTTTCTTCAAAGACGCGGCAATATGCATGTATGGAGGCCTGTCTATCCCATCTGTTATAGGCTTTTTTGAGGGTGTGTGGTTTGATTACTCAGGTTTAATCTGATATAATTATCTTATGGATACATGTGAGCTGTATATTGAAATGCCCGCTCTCGACATCGATTATCCCTGCCACACTGGCGAATACCAGTACAGGTGGGATAAACCCGATCCGTCAATCGACGGCGAAGGCGACATCGAAGGATATCACCTGTATCGCTGCCCGAAGGCTGAGCTCATCGAGAGAGGCAGGCCAGTCCGCAATATCGATGACCTGGTGCGGAAAGTGCTCTCAGGGCGCTTCGACAGAGAGGAAATCGCGTCTGATATCGATTCTGAGCTGAACAGCATACTGCACAAGCGTCTCAGCATAGATCTCGCAATGGGCGAAATGCTGAAGGCTCTCAGGCGTCAGGGCGTGCAGCATCTGGGATATCGCTCGATGGGTGACTTTTCAGTCGAGCATCTCTCATTCTCTGGACGGCTGGCCTCAGAGATGATGCGCAACTTCGATGTGCTCTCAAAATTGCCGCTAACGAAGAAGGCATATCTGCAGTGCGAGATAATGAAGAGTGCTCTCAGGCATACATCCAGGGTGATGAATCCTGAAAATGAGGCGGAATGGCTTTCGAAAGCGCAGGCTCTTCCGCTGAATGAGCTAATCGATGAAGTGAGGCGGGAGCTGGAAGAGAAGAAATCATCCGATGACGCCTCCAGCATGGAGGCTATGATGACTGACTCCAGCTTTTCTGAAAACGGCAGCCTGTTCCCTGTTGATATTTCCGAGACGGATATCCCCTCAGAGGAAAGCGACGATGAAAGAAATGGCGTGATGATGCACTTCAATGTCAAACCGAAGCTTGCTCTCGTATGGGACTTCGCGCTGTCCCACTTCCGCGACTGCGAGCAATATGGCGGATCGATATCAGAGTTCATAGATGCGCTGCTGGGAAGCTATTTGAGCTCTGGAAATCGCAGGTCAGATGGCTGCAGATCCAACAGTCGCGACTCCAGGGAGAACATATCGAAAATTCACAGACAGACGAACAAGAAATCCGGGAAATGCAAAGACGGGAAGCACGAGACCGGGAACGGCGCAGGAGAAGATCCTTCAAAAGGAGAGCAGAAGGCCGAAGCTCCTGAAGACAGGGAAAAGCTCCTCGAAGAATACGCCGCAATGTATCTCGCATCCAGGGATTCGAAAACGACTTCATCGCAACAATCCGCGCTCAATATCGGCTCGGACACAATCAGGCAGCCGGTTGACAAAGCCGCTATCTGTTTGAAGAATGGTCTGAACTCAATCAAGCTGCAGTCCGGCCCAGGCCCAGACCTGTTTTCTGCTGCTCAGGCCGCTCCTCTCCCGGTCTTCTACAGCTGCCACATGAAGCCTGATATCGAGGAGAAGTTCAATCATCTCGGCGATATCGAGCCTCCAAAGCGCGATGAGGGCGGCGTCTGTGATAACGGGTCGAACAGGGAGAACATCCTCATCATATTCCCTCCCTCATTCAGAGAGATACCGGACAAAGTGAGGGAAACAGCGGAAAGGCTCGTGGAATGTGCCCTGATGAGGCAGGCTCTCGATGTAGGGATGGGAAGGCTTCTGTGGGCGATGAGATACAGGAGCCTCTACAGGCACTTCGAGTGCAGATGTATCGAAGAATATGCCATACGTTACTGCGATCTATCAAAGCCGTTGCTGTACAGGCTGTTGAAACTGGCAGACGGGATGGAGAGGCGCAAGAACATAAAGGACGCCTTCGAGAGCGGCTTGATCTCCAGGGAACAGGCTGGATTGATCCTGAAGATTGTCAACAGCAGGAACGAGAGAGCCTGGATCGATTATGCGGCCCACGTTCCGACGGCGACACTGAAGGAAGAGGTTGAGCGCATAGTAAGGATCCTGCAGTATGACTGCCTCGCCTCCGGATATTACAAGATACTCCCTGGATTCCGTTACATCACAGATGAAAGGTTCAGCGCTCTTCCGGAGGAGATGCAGGATATTATCAGGACAGGAGCCTGGTATGAGAGCCAGGCATCTGGCTCGTCGTGGCCGCTCGAAGAGGATGACGAGCAGGATGTAATGAATCGGGACAGGCGGCTTGAAGAGCCGTGGAATTATTTCGAGGATGTTGATGAGATGCTGATTTACGAGGCCGATGTCAAGGAGAGGAAGAAAAAGAGGCTCTTGTGTGCGCGCGAAAAAGGTCCGAAAATGTCAGGCCGGGATGAGGGATCTTCTTTGTGTGCGCGCGCAGATAAGCAGGCAACATCAGACCGGGACGGGGCATCTTCCTTGTGTGCCGATTCGAAAACCTCGGGCTGCCGCTGCGAATCGCACGGAGATTGCCACTGTAACTGCGGCTCAAATCGCCGGCCAGGGTATAGCGAAGATGCTCTCTCAAAAGCCCGGGAAATTGTAAAGATATCACAAGGCTCCGATCCTGCTGAAACCTTCCTTCTCGACATCCTCGCCGATGACAACAATGACAGCGACAGCGACAGTAACGTCAACGGAGACAATGAAGAAGAAAACTGGCCTCGCAGGAAATCGGCCACGATGCCGATCAGGTTCTTTCTGCCGAATGAGATGCTCGAAATATGGAACTTTACCGCGCTGCTGTATCTTGAGAGAATATCAGTTCAGAACCGGGAGCAAGGGTTGGTACTAGGGGGACAGACTCCATTTTTTGAAGAAAATGGAGTCAGTCCCCTGAGCAATGGAGTCAGTCCCCTGAGCGATGGTGTAGATCCACTGAGTTATGGTCCTCAAGGTTTTCTTGCGGCACTTCTCCGGGAGTATCTGTTAACAGAGCGCATCCATCTGAAAGTTGCCAGGCATTATGCCATCCTGAAAAGAGACCGCTTCCGGTGCCAGGTGCCTGGATGCAGATGCCGCAGAAATCTCGAGGTTCACCACATCATATGGCGCTCAAAAGGCGGCGGTGATGAGCAAAGCAATGTAGTAACCCTCTGCAAAGCTCATCACAGCTATATCCTGCACGATCTTATGGCTCTGAGGATAGAAGGCGCAGCCCCCAATAATCTGACATTCATCTTCGGACAGAGCACCGATAAAGACGGCGAGCCCTTCCTGAAGTATACGAATGGGCGAAAGGTCATCGGATTCAAACCGCTGAAAGAGAAACGCATCTCATAACCTGAAGGCGGGCCGGGCGTATCCATCTGCAGGATCCTGTCCGCATCCCACTTTCTCACATTGTCTGCCCTGCGCTCACTCCTTTCCGGGAATCAGAATTCCGGCTTGAAGGATTTTCCATGGGCGGGGTAGAATAAGGCAGGACACGCAACAACCTCCTTTCAGTGGAAGGGGTCCTCCTTCTCCTCGATCCACGGATTACCATTCATTTGCCCAGCAAAGTGTTTCCAATAGTTTGTTATTTTCAGGCGCAGTGTATTTCCAATGGACCTCCTCCATGGCTCGGTACACAAAGCCTGATTACTGATAAATACTCAGTTTATACCTTTAGAGGAGGTTCCAATATGGCAAGAGAGTTGCTTATGCCGCACGCCGTTCCGGCGGCAGGCGAAGCAGATATATCAATTCGCCATAAAATAAGGACACGACTTAATCCTTCATTCTGCGACCTCGATATGTCGAGATGGAAGGAATATCTTGGCGATATTATCACAGACAGTCTCTGGATTCTGGGTGCGCGGGATCGATCCGGCCCCCATGAGGGAGACTATCACGGCAATTTTGTACCACAGATTGCGTACCAGGTCATAATGCGTTATACGAAGAAGCAGGATGTCGTCCTCGATCTGTTCAGCGGAATGGGGACGACTCTCATCGAGTGCCGTCATCTGGGCAGGCATGGCATTGGTGTCGAGCTGAGCCCTGAGGTCGTGCAGCGCTCCCGGGAGCGCATCGAGATGGCTGTTAACAGCGATGGCGTCCAGACTGAGCTTGTCTGCGGAGATTCGACGACTACCACTGTGGTGGACAGAGTGCGGTCGATGTGTGCCCTGCTGGGAAAGAAAGCAGTCCAGCATGTCATACTTCACCCGCCTTACTGGGATATAATCCAGTTCTCACAGGGCATGGATCCCCGGGATCTCGCTTCGGCGCCTACCATCGATCTCTTTCTCGAGCGCTTCGGGGATGTCGTCAGGAACGCTTATTCGCTTCTCGAGAAAGGCAAGTTCCTGACTCTGGTCATCGGCGACGCCTATCACAAGGGGGAATGGGTCCCTCTGGGCTTTGAGTGCATGAATGTATGCAGAAACGCGGGCTTCCGCCTGAAGGCAATCAACGTGAAGGACATCCAGGGAAATGAAAAGGGTAAGGGAAACAAAACTAATCTCTGGAAGTACAGGGCGCTGAAGCAGGGTTTTTACGTCTTCAAGCACGAATATATTATCATATTTCAGAAGGTGGAATAGGGGTACACCGACATCAAGATGTATGCCCTGTCTTCTTTTTGGAATCGATGTCGCGAACTGATGATAAACATAGATTTCATGCTTAAGGAGGCAGGGTCATGATAAAATCCCTACAGGAGGTGCTCGATCACGCAAAGCGGTGCCCTTCGCAGAAAATTGCGGTAGTGGCACCTGAAGATGACGCATCGATCGAGGCGGTAAAGCTTGCAATTGAGGAAGACATTGCCGAGGCAATACTGGTCGGCAACAAAGCCCTCATTGAAAAAGAGATGAAGAAAGTCCAGATGGGCTATGCGAAGGTCGAGATTATCGATGAACAGGATCACGACAGCGCAGCTCTTCGCTCTGTGAAGCTGGTCCATGAGAAGGCGGCAGCTCTTCTGATGAAAGGAAAGCTTCATACCGATTCCCTTCTGAAAGCAGTGCTGGACAAGGAGGTGGGCCTGAGAACAGGCTCCCTCCTCAGCCACGCTTTCGTGATGGAGTCCCCGAACTACCACAAGATGTTTTTTCTCACAGACGCCGCGATGAATATCGCGCCTACAATGGAGCAGAAAGCGCTGATCATGCAGAATGTGGTCAACCTCGCCTGCAAAACTTTCCAGTACGACAAGGTCAAAGTGGCTGTTCTCGCCGCAGTCGAGACAGTCAATCCTAAAATGCCATGCACGGCAGACGCCGCATGCCTGTCAAAGATGGCAGAGCGCGGTCAGATCACAAACGCGATAGTCGACGGGCCGCTGGCATTCGACAACGCCATTTCGAAGGAATCTGCCATGGTCAAGGACATTACATCGGAAGTGGCCGGCGATCCGGACCTGCTCTTCTTCCCTGATATACAGGCTGCCAACATGGGGTACAAGATCCTGATGTATCTGGGAAAGTGCAGAGCGGCCGGCATAGTGCTGGGCGCAAAAGCGCCTGTCATCCTGACCTCCCGGTCCGATTCCACAGACAGCAAGCTGTGTTCAATAGCTGTCTGCGCGCTGGCGAGCATGCAGGCTGTTCACAGCTGAGCACGGCTGACCTGGGCGCAGCAACCATGTGTTACAACATTAATTTCCGGAGATCTCTATGTCCTCCAATGTAATCATGTATGTCAAAGGGCTTTCGCGGGGGAACCCCGGCCCTTCCGGCATCGGCGTCATAATCTGCGATCACTGGGGGAGGATCGTAAAAAAGATCGGCGAGTCCATCGGCGTCGCCACCGGCACGTACTCGGAGTTCAGGGCGCTGCTGCGCGGCATTGAGGAGATCAGAAACCTGAACGCCTTCAGGGTAAAAGTCCTGTCGGACAGTGAAGCGGTTATCCGCCACATGACTGGAATCACGAAAGTCAAGGGCGATGATCTGGTGGACCTGCTCGAGCAGATAAGGGCTCTTTCCAAAGGCATAGTGATGGAGTTCATTCAGATCCATCCGATGAAGAACAGGGAGGCGGAGAACCTGGCGAGGGAGGCTCTTGAGAAGAAGACAGCGCCTCCGCAGAAGCCTGCGCCGTCCATGTCTCCCCAGCCTGCAGCTCAGCCTCCGATGCACATGCCTTCTCAAGTGATACTGCCTGGCGAAGGGCCGGTCAGTTCACACCCTGCCAGTCCGTCTGCCGCATCGGAAAAGCCTTTACATCAGGAAAAGGATTCACAGCGCGGAGAGATAGATATCAGGATGATAAAGGCTGCGGTGCAGCGTGCGATGCTGCTCGAAGAGTTCACCAAGGCCCCGGACGAGAGGGCGCAGCAGCCTGCCCGCCAGACCGGCGTGGCAGCCCCCAGAGCTAATCCAGTCGCGCCCCCGGCCAATGCCGCAGCGCCACCGGCCCGCCCGCCCGTCATTCCGCCACCTCCGCCTCCTGAAAAAAAAGTCCCGCGGGACCAGCCAGGCCAGGGGAGGGACAGGCTCGATCACGCCATCGCTCAGTCCTCCGCGCAGGCGCCTCATGAAGACATGATAGGCGAGGACTGCCTCGAAGAGAGGGAAGAGCGCCAGATATCCGCCGGCGGAGTCGTATACAGGAAAGAGGGCGGCAGATACAAGGTCTGCCTCATTGCAAAGAAGAACAAGCGCGTCTGGGCGCTTCCCAAGGGAAGGCTCAACCCCGGAGAGAATCTCGAGGAGACTGCGCAGCGGGAGATCGCCGAAGAGACAGGCCTGCTGACGGAAGTGCACGAAAAGCTGGACGAGATAAGCTACTATTTCTACTGGAAAGATGAGAACGTATTCTATCACAAGACGGTATATTTCTATCTTATGCCTGTCATCAAGGAGAATTACTGCCAGCGCGACACTGAGGTTGACGCGGTCATCTGGCTCACCCTCGGCGAGGCTTACAAGAAGCTCACGTACCTGAATGAAAAAGAGGTGTTGAAGAAGGCTCAGAAGATTCTCAAGAGCCGCTGAGAACCGGCCAGGCAGGGCTCAGTTCCACGAAAAATTCTGAAATATCGATACTTCTGCCGAAGTGTCCTTTTCATCGGCATCGGCGCTTTCGAATATATGGGTCCAGAAAGACCCGATCCCCATCTCTTTTATCACTGAAGCCCAGTAATAGTAGACTTTCTGCAGCTCGCTCCTGTATTCAGAGCGCTCCATGAGCTTTTCCACGATGAGGCTGCCCAGCCTTCCTGTCAGCGGCTGAAGACTGCTGTACTCTTCGAGAAAGTGCCTCACGATATCCAGGTTCTCTTCCTGAAATCCCTTCCCTGTCTCGAGGAGAGATACGCATATGTCGGCGACATCCATGTCGGCGATCCCCCAGGAGGTCTCTTCGAAATCAATCCCGTAGATATCGCTCCCTCTGAGGATAAAGTTGTGAAGACGCATGTCGCCTTTGAGCCTTGTGATCTTTTTACGCCTGAAAGCCTGATGAAATGACGCCAGCCACCTTACGAGGCTTGACAGATGCTCCTGGTTCTGCAGCGCCGTAAAAGAAGGTGCCATGCCGTCAATGTGCTGCATCAGAGTGACTCTCCCGGACCGCAGCAGCACCTCTGGCGCGGATATTCCATGTGACTGGCACTGTCTGAGAATTTTCTCCTCTTTAGGAGCGGAGCCCCATACATAATACTTTGCCACGATTATGTCCAGATCGTTCCCACGACGGATTGTAAGCCTCGTGACCTGATTCTTTTTACATCTGAAGAATCTTTTCTCCACTATCTCGGCTCCCGTCCCGTAAAGGTTGACGACAGCCCTTCCTACACTGTCCATGGGCGCTCTTACCTTTCTTTCGACTCCGGGGGAGTCTTATTTGTTTCTTTCCTCTCAAACAGTATAACATAGATATCGGCATACTGGTCAATATTCCTGTAGACTCTCACATCTTTTTCTGTCATATTTTCTTTGAGCCAGCTTATCAGCTTCAGTTCAGGGTCTTTTATTCTCCACCCGCATGAGGCGATGTACCATATCCGATCGTGTGATTTCAAAAGCTCCTGCAGCGCAGCCGGAGCATCGGCAGGGCGGATCATGAAGATGTTCCTCCTGTCTCTGAGATAGTACTCGAGGCAGTTTATCTGCAGGAAATCCTGAATCAGAAATGCGTCATTTCCCTGTCTTTCGCTTCTCACCTGCGCCACGGCCTCCTTCCACCGCTGCTTCTGAAACTCGGGCACGAAGTACCAGTTGTGAAGGGCTATCAGGTTTACCAGCAGGAAGACGGCTGGGAGAGCGTAGACGAATATCTTTTTTCTTCCTGTCTGCGTAAGGAAGGAGAGGAGGATATAGTAAAACGGCATCGTGAAGGTGATGTATTTTATCGCGAAGAGGTGCTTTACCCTGAAGATCGATGCCAGCGCGAGCGCTGCCATGGGCAGCAGCAGCTGGATCAGCACGAATATGACACCGGCGCGGCTCTTTTTCTCCATCCCGCTCCATCCGCCAGGCAGGGACAGAGCCATCGCGGCAGGGACGACGAGGGAGAAGAGGAGGATCAGCCAGAACTCGGTGCTTCCCTGGTTCATGGCAAATGTGAAGCCTGAGAAGAAGGCGAGGAATGTATAGACGAGCGATGACATCTGAAACGGGAATGGGGGCGTAGTGGCGGCTTTCTGCTGGATCGCTATTACCGAGATCCAAGGCAGAAAAGCGACAAAGGAGACAAGCTGAGCTGCGGCGATCTTCCCGATTGTCTTCCTGTCTTTCGTCAGAAAAAAGACTCCAACGGCGTGGCAAAGAAGAACAATCAAGGCCATATAGTGAGTGTACAGGGCCATGACGAGACTCAGGCAGTACAGTCCTGCCGCAGGCCATGAGGGCTTTTCAGCCGCTCTCAGAAGCAGATATGTCGCCAGCAGTGAAGCGCATATGAAATGCGGATACATTCTGATTTCCTGAATCACATAGATCTGCGCCGCCGAGAATGCCATCAGGCAGATAGCGATTCTTGCCGTCATTGTGCCCAGGAGCATCCTTGCGATACTGAAGGTCAGAATCACCGATATTGCGCCGCATATGGCAGATGGAATCCTCAGGATGAGCTCGCTGCTTCCAATCGGGAGAGTGTAGTGAAGTATCAGGAAGAACAGCGGCGGATGGGCATCCTGATGTATCAGGAAAGAGAACATCGATCTCAGATCCATCCCTGCCACCAGGATCGAGCCGCCTTCATCAGCCCATATGCTGTGCCATCCCAGTCTGTAGAAGCGCAGAATCACGCCTATGGCCAGCAGAACGGAAAGCCAGACGAGATCAGTTGAAAGAAGCGGCTCCCTCTTCCTGTCTGAGATGTCTCTGTGGCTTTCCTCTTCTTCTTCTTCCCGCTTCATATCCGCCTGATATCGAGAGATGTAATGTGCGCTGTGGTCTGTATACTCTAGATTTCTTTGATTTGACGACTTTTCCTCTGGAAAATGTTACAAATGAAGGGCTGTTCTGTGCAGCGGCGATGAAGGATAGGAAAGAAACAGGTAGAATATGGTATACTCGCGGGTATAATTAACGACGTGATACAACTTGCCAGGAATCGGACCAACAGATGAGAGCACTGTGTTTTGACAAAGAACTCAAGCTGATGCCTGTGTTTCCCATGCCTCCGAAAAAGACCGGAGAAGCCCTCGTAAAGGTGCTCCTCGCCGGCATCTGCGGCACAGATATCGAGGTGATTAACGGCTACAGGAACTTCCACGGCATACTGGGCCACGAGTTTGTTGGAATCGTGCAGGACGCGAACGATCAGAAGCTGATCGGCAAAAGGGTCGTCAGCGAGATAAACATCGGATGCGGCGAGTGCCCGCTTTGCAGGAAAGGCATCAAGGAGCACTGCAAAAAAAGAAAGGTGATTGGGATTGAAGGCCACGACGGGTGCTTTGCCGACTACATAGCCGTTCCGGAGGGCAACCTTCACATAATTCCCGATGACATAGGAAACGACAAGGCGCTTTTCATAGAGCCACTGGCTGCCGCGTTCAGCATCGTCAACGGAACGTGGATAAAACCCACCGACAGGGTCGCCGTAATCGGCGACGGCACCATCGGTATCCTGTCCGCCCAGGTCATCAAGATAACAGGCGCGGACGTATGCGTGATAGGCAAGCACAAGAAGAAGCTCTCGATTCTTGAATGGATGGGAATAGACACCAACACATTTCTCGGGCAGGACGAAAAAGGCGTTCATGTAAGGAGCAGCAATGGCGCCGAGAAATGCATGCCCAGCCATCACTTTGACGTAGTAGTGGAGTGCAGCGGCTCGCCGCGCGGGATTGACATGGCCAGGTTCCTCGTGGTCCCCAGGGGAACGATTGTCATAAAGACCACTGTCAAGGACGGGGTATCGCTCGATCTGACCTTTGCAGTTATCCACGAGGTGCATGTCGTAGGCTCGAGATGCGGCCCGTTCCAGCCTGCCATAAGGGCGCTGCGGAAGGGTCTCGTCGAGGTGCGTCCGCTCATCACCGGGAGGTTCCCGTTCGAGGACTGGCAGGGCGCGATGCAGATGATTAAAAAGCCTGACAGCCTGAAGGTGGTCTTCGAGATTAATCAGACTTGACGGCTCCGGGGTTCACGGCGCACTGGCCGCCGCTGTTCTCCGCCTCGTATTCCGAGCACTTTTTTATTCTCAGCTTCGTTATTCTCTGCCTCAGAACCTTTTCGACCGTTATCGTTATTCCGTCCGTGTTGATCGTCTCTCCTGCGTGGGGGATGTGGCCGGTCATCCCATAGACGTAGCCGCCGATTGTCTCGAACTCCTCGGCCGGGATATCTATGTCCAGCTCGCCGTTCACATCCTCGATATTCGTCTTCGCGTCAATGACGTATGAACCGTCATCCATCTTCTCGATCGGGTGGATCTCCTTGTCGTATTCGTCTGTTATATCGCCCACGATCTCCTCTATGATATCCTCCATCGTGACGATGCCGTCTGTGCCGCCGTATTCATCGACCACGACAGCCATTGCGACTTTTTCCTTCTGCATCTCCCTCAGGCACTCAGAGATCTTCTTGCTGCCAGGGATGAAGTAAGCAGGGCGGATGATATCTCTGAGAGGCGTCTCCATCCTCCCATCCTTCAGTATCCCAAGCAGGTCCTTCGTGTGAACAATTCCGATGATCCTGTCTATCGACTCCTCGTAGACAGGGATGCGCGAGAGTCCGTGGTTGAGCGTCGTGTCGAGCACTGTAGACAGCGGGCTCCTGAGCTCCACCGCCACGATGTCGAGGCGCGGGACCATTATCTCCCTGGCGATTGTCTCGCCCAGTTCGAAGACGCTGTGGATCATCTCCTTTTCTTCTTCCTGCAGCACTCCCTGCAAAGACGCCTCTTCCACCATCATCTTGATCTCGTCTTCCGTAACGGTTCCCTTCGCTTCGCTCGTCTCCTCGATTTTTTTCGTAAAAGGCGAGGCAATAAGCATAAAGAAGTATACGAACGGGTATGAGAGTCTGTGGATGAACCTTACGTACCTGGCGGTTCTGAGCGCTATAGAGTCGGCGTATGCAGGCACGACCTTCCACGATATTATCTCGAACAGGAATATGAGCACTGCCAGCAGTAAGAACAGGCCGCTCACCAGGAACGGCGACCTTGTGAAGTTGTTGATGCCCCACAGGCCTGCGGCGATTCCAATGAGTAGTATGCCGATGCTCTGCCATATCTTCAACACGACCAGAACATCGACAGGCGAAGTGAAAAGCTCGCTCACGACGTTGGCAATGCGGGAGTTGTCTATACAGAGGGCTTTTAGCCTGGATCTGTTGATGTTCGAAAGGGCTGTATAAAAAACAGAAATTACCGCCACTAATACTGTCAGGCACAGGATCAACAGCAGCATCTGCGACTCAGGATCGTCCAAAAAATATCGTCCTCACTTTCCATCCCTATTATACCACAGAGGGTCCACAGTAGAAAAGGTATGCAAATGACCACCGGGGCCGCGCTTCATATGGTGTGGAGTGGTCCTGCTCATCTTTTTGGGTGTTTTTTTCAATGTGTTCCGAGCTACTGGAACAGGTTCGTAAAGAGGTAGAAGACTATGAGGCTGCTCAGGATGCCGAGCAGGGCTCCCAGGATGACTTCGACCCATCTGTGGAACTTTGCCTCTATCCTGCTCTGCGCAACGAGCAGAGCGAGAAGAAATGCCAGCGATGTGGCCAGCATGTTCCTGGTGATGACGAGAATTGCAGTGCTGGAGGCAAAGGCTATCGCGGCGTGGCCGCTCACCAGGCCTCCCCTCGTGAAGCTTCCCTTCCCGCCGAGTGACTTGAAGATGAGCACGAAGATCAGGATCAGGATAATCATGATTATAACGGCATTTGTATACTGGTGCTTGATCTTGTCGAACACGTCCTGAATGATCGGCTTGTGAAGGCCCTGAAAGAGGATCAGATATGCCACTGCCAGAGCGTTGATGCAGGCCACGAGAACTCCGCCGGCAGCGACATCCTTTGCTATCTTGGCCATGGGATGATGGGACAGGGTGAGCAGGTTCACGATGGCTTCGACTGCGGTGTTGAACATCTCAGCCATGATCACGAGCGTTATGGCAAAGAAGATGAAGAGCAGATGCGTCCTGTCCAGATCCATCCACAGGCAGACGAGCAGCACAACCACTGCCGAGACCGTGTGGATCTTGAGATTCTTCTCGGTCTTGAGCGCGTAGAGAACACCTTCAACTGCACAGTTCACGGTGTCCAGAAATCGATGGTGGGGCTTTGTATCCCGGCTCAGGCTCTGCACTCCCCTTATCCTTTTTTCTGCGGCTTTCCCGGGCTCTCCCAGGGGCTTCCCAGAGCCTCCAGAATCTCCCTGCTTCTTTTCATCATCCTGTCATATTCATCAGGTGTCCCGTCGTCGTATCCGAAAAGATGTAGAATGCCGTGAGTGATGAGAAGCGCAACTTCTCTCCTGATCGGCTCGCCCTGTTCTTCCGCCTGCCGCTGCGCCGTTTCCAGCGAAATCACGACATCGCCTACCATTGTGAAGGCTTTCTTCGCAGGCAGGCCGGCCATTGCCTCGCCTTCGCGGAGCGAAAAGGCCAGTACGTCTGTGGGCGAGTCTATTGAACGGTGCGTGCGGTTCAGCTCCTTTATCGTGCTGTCGTCTGTCAGAAGGATGCTGAGTTCGCAGGGCTCAGCCGGCGCGACAATGTCGAGAACGGCTCTGCCCATTCTCTCCGCGAACGACTTGAACCCCCTTTTATGCTCTCCCTGGATGTCGATGAGTACTCTGTGGTGCACTGGTATTCCCTCTTTCTTTCCGGTTCCGGAGGACTGCTCCTGATTCTCCGGCTCTAGTGAGTCGCCTTGTTCTTCATCGGAAACGCATAGAGCTTTCTCGTCTTTGTGGCGTCGGAGATGTCCTTGGCTATCTTGTCAGGGTATTCTATTCTGTGGTGATACATGCCGTTCATCGTCTTGATGAAGGAGCGCTTCAGATCGCTTATGTTCTTGAAGCTCAATTCGCATTCGTCGAGCTGGCCGTCTTTCAGGATGTCGTTGATGATCTGCGTGACGAGGTTTTCTATCCTGTTGGCGTTCGGCTGGGACAGCGATCTGGCAGCCGCCTCGATCGAGTCGGCTATCATTATGATGGCCGATTCCTTCGTGCGCGGCTTGGGTCCGTGGTAGCGGAAGTCCTCCTCGATTATGGGCTCCGAGCTCTTCATCTTGGCCTGGTGGTAGAAATATGCCACGAGAGAAGTTCCGTGATGCTCCAGTATTATCCCTGTTATCGGATCAGGGAGATGATACTGCTTCGCCAGCTCGAGGCCGTCCTTGACATGGGACGTGATGATGAGCGTCGACAGGGACGGCGCGAGCTTGTCGTGCGGATTCTCAGAGCCGAGCTGGTTTTCTATGAACAGGTAGGGCCTCTTTAATTTCCCGATGTCGTGGTAGTACGAGCCTACGCGGGCAAGAAGGGGATCCGCCCCGACTGCCTGAGCCGCAGTCTCGGCGATGTTTCCCACGATGATGCTGTGGTGGTAAGTGCCGGGAGCCTCGATGAGAAGCCGCTGCAGCAGCGGCTCAGCAGGATTCGAGAGCTCGAGCAGCTTTATGTTTGTCGTTATCGAGAACAGGTTCTCGATGAAGAAGAGGGCACCGATGGCCACGAGACAGGAAAACAGGCCTGTCAGTCCTCCCCATATGAACGAGTTCATAGCTATCTCGCCGAGCGATTCGTTGGCTATGAGGCTGAACACGCCTGTCGCAAGTATGCTCGTCACGACGACTATCGAAGACGCCGTTATCAGGTCCCATCTGCGCGTCACCTTGGACACGCTCATGACCGCCACCGTGCCTGTAATGAGAGGCACGGCCCCGCAGGCTACGTTTCCAGTGAAGATCGAGACGAGAATGCACAGGAAGGCGGTTATCAGCAGCGCGAGGCGGTAATCCATGATTATGGTGATCAGGATCGAGGCGGTAGCCACAGGGGCCAGGAAGCCCGAGATGTTCGTCGAGAAGCGCGATATTGCAGCTATTGCGACGATTATCATGCTGAGCAGAAAGAGATACCTGTTGTTCGTATATATCATGGGCTGATGCTGTTTCAGGTACTGCAGTATTATCAGCATTATTATCACGATTAGGATCGAGGCGCCGCTCAGGCCTTTTATATCCACGTTGGGGCGGTAGATTCCTATGTCTTCGAGGATCTCTATGTGCTTGGGAGTGACGATCTCTCCCTTCCGGATTATTATCTGCCCTTTTGGAATCTCGATGGTTATCGGCCTTACCTCGGCTATGCGGCGCTGCTGCTCCTGCACGGTGGCGTTCCAGTCCGCGACGATATTCGGCTTGAGGGAGTTGCTCAGGATGTCCTGAGCGGCAGCTATGTGATCTTCAGGCATGTTGAGCTTGGATACTGCTATCTTGGCTCTTTTTAGCGAGATCAGATATGTCTCGTCCTTGATCCCTCTCTTCATCTCGTCCCGTATGATCGTGTTCATGTGGAGCTTGAAATTGCCCTTCAGGTAGTCCGGATCCATCGAGACGAGCGTCCTGTAAGTTTTGTCCGACATTCCTATCGGCATCTGCTTCCTGAGCACCTGCTCCTGCTCCGCCTGGATGTCCCCCCTGGGCAGGCTGTGTATCTCGAGTATTATATCGAAAGTCTTGCTGATATTGCCGATCACGTCTTCAGTGATGGAAGAGACGGCATTATACACTAGGGTGACTTCCTTGGCGGCTTTGATCTTGGCCTCTTCCGTGGCGACCTTGTCTTCCTTCTCTATCGTGCGCGGCGCTGCTATGTCATACGGGGCCACGTCTGATATGGACAGTGGACGGAAAGGAAAGCAGTTGACAGACAGCAGCGCGGTGAGGCTGATCCACACGAAGGCGAAGAGGAGAACATCAACGGTTGTTTTGCTTTTGACTATTCTGGTAAAGAGCTTCTGGTATTTTTCAATAAAACTCAAGATCTGTCACTTCCTCGATATGGTGAGAAAACGTAAGGATTCAGCTTTTTTCCAGCTCTTCCCTGACTATTCTGTTGGCGACTTTCCCATCGATTCTGCCTCCGATCCTGGACATGACCTGGGGCATCACTTTTCCCATCTGAGGACTCCCTTCCTTCGGCAGAGAATCTATTACTTCTCTCACTATCAGGCGCACTTCATCTTCTGTGAAGGGGGCGGGAGCATAACTTTTCAGTATCTCGAGCTCCTGTTGTTCCTTTTCCAGGAGATCTGTTCTTCCGGCCTTGTTGAACGCATCTATCGATTCATTGTGCTTTCGAATCTCCGTGTTGAGAAGCTTCAAAATCTCGTCCTCGGTGAGGGCGCGGACCTTTCTCTTCTCCTCGTTGGTGATCGCCGAGCGGAGGAGCCTGATGGCCGAGAGCCTGAGCGCATCCCTGCTCTTCATCGACTCTTTCATATCGTTGTTCAGTCTGTCCAGAAGATTCATAGATTTCTCCCGTTTCGGAAGGCTTTCATGGAATGAAGTGAGAGGCATCCTTTCGGCGCTCCCTGCTTCAATCCATGAAGGGCCTATAATCTATAAGAAGCCACATCGGTGATGTGGCCTCATATTTATCTCATATTCAAGGCATGAGAAAAGAGTGAGATCGATTAGCCAGATCTCCTTCTTCTTGCAGCCTCAGATTTCTTTTTTCTCTTCACACTTGGCTTCTCGTAGTGCTCGCGCTTCTTCCACTCAGAGAGAATCCCATCGCGCTGGCACTGACGTCTGAACCTTTTAAGGGCGGAATCTATTGATTCGTTTTCTCCGACTCTTGTCTCCATGTTATCACCCCCTCACTATCAAAAGTTAAAAATGGGGGACGTGTGTATGTGGACTATTATATGTTATTCTCGACGGCGTGTCAAGAGCGGAGGTTGAATGTCATGAGCCTTGGCTCAGTCATCTCTTCCACGGCATATTTGAGTCCCTCGCGTCCCTGTCCCGAGCTTTTTTCACCTCCGTAAGGCATGCTGTCTATCCTGAAGGTCGATACATCTCCTATCATCACTCCGCCTGCCTGGATGTTGTGGAAGGCATGGAAGGCCCGCCCGATATTGGATGTGAATACGCCTGCCTGGAGGCCGAACTCGGAATCGTTGACCATGTTGACCGCGTCTTCCCATTCTGCAAAAGGCGAGACAGTCATGAGCGGCCCGAAGACCTCACAGCAGCATACCTTCATGCCGGGCTTCACATTTTCCAGTATTACCGGCTCTATCACGTTCCCTTTCCTGGCCCCGCCTGTCCTGACAGTGGCGCCCTGCTTTCTGGCTTCGTCGATCCACTCGAGTACCCGTTCGGCATCATGTTCAGTGATGACAGGGCCGACCTGTGTCTCCTCTTTCCCCGGATCGCCGCATACGAGGGCCCTGGCAGCTTCAGCGAGCCTGTTCACGAAATCGGCATAAATCCTTTCGTGCACGAAAATGCGCTGCACCGAGATGCATACCTGTCCGGCGTATCCGAAGCCGCCAGTTATGCATCGGCTCACGGCGTAATCGAGATCAGTGTCCTCATCCACTATGACGGCGCCATTTCCGCCCAGTTCGAGCGTTGTCTTTTTCTTTCCGCAGATGCTCTTCAGGTGCCAGCCGACCGGCGCGCTTCCTGTAAAGGAGAGCATGGCAATGCGGTCATCCGCGGCCATTGACTCGGCCAGATCTGATTTGGCAATCAGAACGCTGAGCGCTTCGGCAGGGAAATCGATCTTCTTCGCTGCCTCCGCGAAAATCTCGGCAAAGAGAAACGCGCATCCGGGAGTCTGGGAAGCCGGCTTCCAGATCACGGTGTTTCCGGCGGCCAGCGCCGGCGCCACTTTGTGCATCCCAAGGTTCAGGGGGAAGTTGAACGGCGTGATCGCCAGGATGGGGCCGATGGGGAAGCGTCTCGTTATGGCGAACCTTCCCCTGTTCTGAGGGATGATGTCCAGTGGCATCAGCTCTCCGCCGATTCTGGTCGCCTCTTCAGCTGCGATGGATACGGTCAGCACTGCGCGATCGACTTCGACGCGGGCGTCTGTGATTGGCTTGCCGGCCTCGTTCCTAATCAGCTGCGCAAGCTGCTCCCTGTTGGAGATCATCAGCGCCTTGACGGTGTTGAGAAGCTCGACACGCCTGCACGATGGAAGGCTTCTGGTGATCTGAAAGGCCTTCAGCGACGACGATACTGCCTCTTCTATCTCTTCCTTCCCGGCCAGGGGGACCTGAGTCACCGGCTCTCCTGAGTAAGGGCTTTTCACCTGATGGGAGGCAGCGCTCTTTTTAAAGCTGCCGTTGATGTAAAGACTGAACTCATTCATCGATTACTCCATTCCTGTGATGGATTTGGATTATGCCGCACCGATCAGCGGCTTTCGCAGCAGTTTTCGGCTTCGGCGCAGAGCCGCCCGAATCTGTGACTCCGGAGATCACATCAGTCCGCAGCTGTGAAGATCCGATGGGAAGCCCCGACCCGGAGGAAAGTGCGCAGTCGCTTTATCTGTATGAGGCATTAAAATTCTTTGTTTTCCGGATTATCCCTTTTCAGTTTTAATTCAGGCCTTTTGGCTATTGACATTTTTTCACGCTTCTGTATAATATTAACAAGTAAAAACAGGGGTTACCACCCTAAAGGCGGCGTAGCTCAGGTGGCAGAGCAGGGGACTCATAAGCCCTTGGTCGGGGGTTCGAATCCCTCCGCCGCCATTTTTATTTCTCTCCGGAGAAGAGCCTCATAATCACTCCTCTTTGTGCGGCAATGAAGAAAACGTTTTATGAAAAGGTTCTGCGCTCCATCAGGCGCTTTTCGATGCTCCAGGGCCATCAGAAAATAGCAATAGCAGTATCTGGTGGACCTGACTCCACCGCGCTTCTCTCCTTTCTGGCCGCCCTGCGCGAAAAGATGATGCTCCGGCTTTTCTGCATCCATGTAAACCACTGCCTTCGCGGTACTGAATCTGAGCGGGACGCGCGCCTTGTGGCGGAATATTCAGTATCACTGGGCATTCCTGTGAGGATTCTGAACTGCAATGCAGCGGAATATGCGTCGCGCCGCGGAGTATCTATCGAGCATGCCGGCAGGGAGGTGCGGTACAGACTGCTGAGAAAGCACGCCGAGGAACTGGGGGCCACGAGGGTTGCGACGGCCCACCATCTCGATGATCAGGCAGAGACAGTCCTGATGAGGGTAATCAGGGGAGCGGGAATATCAGGCATATCGGGGATCCATCCTGTCATGGGCGGGCTTTTCATAAGGCCTTTCATTGAAGTGACGCGGCAGGAGATCATGGAATATGTCGGAGAGCATCGGATCCCACACGCCATTGATTCGACAAACGAGCAGTGCTGCTATTTCAGAAACAGTGTGCGCCACAGGCTCATGCCTCTTGTTCAGGAGTATAATCCGTCAGTCCGGGAGAGACTGTGGAGCCTCTCGCAGATTCTCCATGACGATGATGCCCTTCTGCATGAGATCTCAGACAGCTATTACAGGAGATGCTGCCGTACCGGGAGCGAATCGGTGCAGATCGACGTGCGCGCCGCTTCGGGACTTCCTGTGTCTCTGAAGAGAAGACTTGTGAGAAAGGCGCTCGAGTCACTGCAGGGCGATCTGCTGGAAATCGGATTCGAGCACGTGGAGAAGATCGTGGGCATGATGGAGAGCCATGTGGGAATACGCACGGCTCTCCCGGGAGGTCTGCGCGCAGAAAGAGGCTATGGAGAGATTGCCATTTCAAAATGCGCCGCCGATCCATCCGCTGCGTCTTTCCAGCCGGAAGAGATCGTGCTCGAGGTACCGGGGCGGACCTTTGCGGAAGGCTGGAATATGACAGTCGCCGCGGATATTGAGGCAGTAAAGGGCATCACACCCGCTTTCCCGGCGTCGCGATGGGAAGTGGCGCTCGACGCGGACAAGATGGAGATGCCTCTTTCGGTGAGGGCCAGGAGAGATGGCGATCGCTTTTCTCCCCTGGGTGTCAAAGGAACAAAAAAGGTGAAGGATTTCTTCATCGAAGTTAAAATAGAACAGGGGAAGAGAGATCATATACCTCTCGTCGTCGACGGGAAAGGCAGAATCGTCTGGATTGCAGGGTACAGAATCGACGAGAGGTTCAAAGTGACTGATGAGACGAAGAATCTGCTTCGGCTCAAAGTCGAAAAGCCAGTATGAACAGCAAACTGGAATGCGCCGGTATAAACCAGCGCTGATTCTGTTTTATATTAACGTCAATCATGCTGGCGAGTATATGCCTGGCAATCGGCTGAGGCAGTCATAATAATCCGGGCAGATTGTCCGATAATTATTTCTGACTTCATCACATTACCAATGGCAGATCTGGAATAAAAACCTGCAGACTGAGTATTCACAGGTGGAAGGGGAGCAAGGGTATGCATCCGGAAGTGGGAGAGGTTCTTTTTACAGAAGAGCAGATAAGGAACAGGATCAGGGAGATAGGTGCGCAGATAAGCTCTGATTACAATGGGGAAGAAATCGTCATAATCGTCATTCTGCGCGGCGCCGTGGTGTTTCTGGCCGATCTGACCCGCTGCATGGATGTGAACGCGACGATAGACTTCATCGTCGTGACCCGTTACGGTTATTCAGACAGGCCCGGCCCGCTCAGGATCATCAAGGATCTCGATTATCCCATAGAAGGAAAGCATATAATGATAGTGGAAGATATTGTCGATGAAGGCCTGACTCTGTACTATCTGAAAGAGGCTCTCCTTCTCAGGAAGCCTTCAAGTCTCAAGATCTGTGCCCTCTTTGACAAGCCTGCCCGGAGAAAAGTCAATGTCTATCCCGACTATACAGGCTTTTCCATCCCTGACAGATTCATCATAGGCTACGGTCTTGACTACAAGCAGAAATTCCGGAATCTGCCGTACATTGCAGTGATGAAGGATGATCTGATACAATGAACATGTACGGGACTGTGAATCTCTTTCGATGAAACACGATCAAAAAGAGTGACGCTGATTGAAGTCAGTGACTTCAGATCTAGATTTTCAGGGCGCTGTTATATACGGATCGCCCTCATGACGGGAGGTACAGCACTTGGCTAAGTATATCAAACCAATTGCGGTGTGGTTGGCCATCTTCATCCTGGGATATGTATTTCTTGAGAAATACTGGACTGCGGCAAATGCGCCTGAAGATATAACCTACAGCACATTCAGAAAAGAAGTGGAAAAGGGGAATATCAAGGAAGTCACAGTCACCAACATGGAGATTAAGGGAGTCTACATACAGCCGAAGGACAAGAAGTTTAAAACGTACATCCCCTTCGAAGACCCCAAACTGATGGAGTTTCTCGACCAGCATAATGTGGAGGTCAAGGCGACGCCTCCTTCGGATACTCCATGGTGGCTTGTCGCGCTGAACTTCTTCCCGTACCTGCTCTTGATCGGGTTTATCTTCCTGATCCTGCGGCAGGCGCAGACAGGAGGGAATCAGGCCTTTTCGTTCGGCAGGAGCAGGGCCAAGCTCCTGACAGACAACAGAGCGAAAGTAACCTTCGAGGACGTAGCCGGCGTTGAAGAGGCCAAGGAAGAGCTCGGAGAGGTAGTGGATTTCCTCAAGTATCCCAAGAAATACCAGGCGCTCGGAGCCAGGATACCGAAGGGAGTGCTGCTCCTCGGCGCGCCGGGCACAGGCAAGACCCTGCTGGGCAGAGCCATCGCCGGGGAGGCAGGCGTGCCATTCTTCTTCATAAGCGGCTCCGATTTCGTCGAGATGTTCGTAGGTGTAGGCGCTTCGCGCGTCCGTGACCTCTTCGAGCAGGCAAAGAAATCTGCGCCCTGCATAGTCTTCGTCGACGAGATCGACGCAGTGGGCAGGCAGCGCGGAGCGGGCCTGGGCGGCGGGCACGACGAGAGGGAGCAGACGCTGAACCAGCTCCTCGTCGAGATGGACGGCTTTGAGCCCAACAACGGCGTGATCGTGCTGGCAGCCACGAACAGGCCTGATGTGCTGGATCCGGCTCTCCTCCGCCCTGGCAGGTTTGATCGCCACGTTGTAGTGGACAAGCCGGATGTGGCGGGAAGAAAGGCCATCCTGAAGGTGCACAGCCGCGGGAAGCCCATCGAGAACAGTGTGGATCTGGAAGTGCTGGCAAAGAGAACGCCTGGATTCTCCGGGGCCGACCTGGAGAACCTTCTCAACGAAGCCGCTCTGCTGGCTGCAAGGAACAACAAGGACAAGATCGCGATCAACGACTGTGAGGAGGCCATAGACAGGGTCATCGTAGGCCCTGAGCGCAAGAGCAGGATCATCAGCGACAAGGAGAAGCGCATCGTCGCCTATCATGAGGCCGGTCACGCCCTTGTGGCGAAGCTGACGCCGGATGCGGACCCTGTCCGGAAAGTGACTATACTGCCACGTGGCATGGCGCTTGGCATCACCTGGCACATTCCATCGGAAGACAAGTATCTGCACTCCAAGAAAGAGCTGATAGCGGAAATCATCACGCTGCTCGGCGGAAGAGTCTCCGAGGAGATCGTATTCGACGAGCTCTCGACAGGAGCGGCAAACGACATAGAGAGAGCCACGAAGATTGCAAGGGACATGGTTACGAAGTACGGAATGAGCGAGAAGCTCGGGCCGCTTGTCTACGGGAAGAAGCACGAGCAGGTCTTTCTCGGCCGGGACATCGTCGAGGACAAGAACTACAGCGAAAACGTGGGCTCCCAGATCGACGAGGAAGTGCGCGTGATAGTGGAGGCCTCCTATGAACAGGCCCGCGAGATCCTGATGAAGAACAGAGACAACCTGGATCTGATAGTCGAAGTGCTTCTGGAGAGAGAGGTTCTCGAAGGCAGCGAGCTCGACGAGATCCTGGACGGTGTATACAACCGGAACGGGAAGGATACCGAAGAGGTTGTGGAGGACTTGACATCAGATGATACATCGGCCAAGAAGGAAGATGCGCCCAAGGAGCGAGATATGCCGGGTGGCCGGCTTGCCTTTGAAACCTAGGAGGGTCTGCGTTGAAGACACTGAAATGGCGTAAGGTTATATTCTATGCAAATGTCGTGACTATGATAGTGTTTTTCATATTCATGGCAGTGGCGTTTCTGTGGCCTGAGTATCTGCCGTATTTCAATCTCTCTTATGAGACGTGCCTGCTGGCTATCATGCATCTGATCTCGCTGCTTTTCCTGCTGGCCTTCTTCCAGAAGGAGGTCTCAGCGGTGTGGCGGGTATTCTGCGTGATCGCCTCGTTTCTGGTGTTGATAGAGGCCACATTGATGCTGCAGATATGGAGATGAGGCGCCGGTTCGGCCCTGGCTGCGCCATTGCATCGCGCCGGAAATTATGATAAAAAGATGAATTTTTCTATTGACCTCTGAAATAAAACCTGCTATAATATGGCTCGATCAACGCCGACGTAGCTCAGGGGCAGAGCAGTTGATTTGTAATCAACCGGTCGTCCGTTCGAATCGGATCGTCGGCTCTCACGAAAACCCGCATTCTCCAGGAGGAAGCGGGTTTTTTGACTTCCCGGCTCACTGACACACATGTGTCAGTGGACCCTGCTATATTATTTCTGAGGGAGCCGGTCAGTCGGCATCATCAGACAGCGAAGGTGGAGGAGAAACAGCGTGCCGGCCCATGTCTTAACGTTTCTGTGAGCGTCCATATGAGAGATATGTGAAGTAAGCTGCAGTGCCATAGAAGGAGGCTTTCACCATGGCTGCAAAAGCAGAAAATATCAAAGTGGCCATCTCCACCGATTTTCTGACTTCTTATGCAGCGGTCCCCAGGGGCATTCAGTCAAAGGTGCTGGAGTTCGTCAACAGGTTCATGGCCAATCCTCTTCTTCCCGGCATCAACTATGAGAAAATCCAAAAGGCAAAGGATAAAAACCTCCGTTCCGTGCGGATCGATCAGGCTTACAGGGGCATTGTGCTCACACCCGAGAAGGAAAATGTCTATATGCTTCTGTGGGTTGATTCCCACGACAAGGCATACAGATGGGCGGAGAATAAGCTGCACACGATTAATCCCGCCACAGGAAGCATTCAGGTAGTCGATACGGAGTATGTCCGGGTCTCTGCGGCGCAGCAGTCGCCTGAATCCGGGCAGAAAGCCGAAGAGCCGGCCAGCCTCTTCAAAGACCTCACAGACGATCAGCTCATGTCTCTCGGCGTGCCGGAGCTGCTCCTCGATTATGTAAAAAACATGATATCTGATGAAGAGCTTGAAAAGGCTGAAGGCAGCCTCCCCCAGGAGGCTTTTGAAGCCCTCTTTCTTTTCACCTGCGGATATACGCTGGCTGATATCTGTAAAGAGCTGGAAAAAAATGCCGTTCCTGGGAAGTCTGTCGATACTGACGATTTTGAGGCGGCCCTGCAGCATGAGGATTCAAAGAGGCGCTTCATCGTCATTGACGATGAGCTGGAGCTTGCCGCGATCCTGAACGCGCCGCTCGAGAAGTGGAGGATATTTCTCCACCCGTCTCAACGTAAGCTGGTTGAGCGTCACTGGAGCGGGCCGGTCCGCGTGCTGGGGGGCGCAGGAACGGGAAAAACGGTTGTGGCTATGCATCGAGCCAGATGGCTGGCTGAAAATGTCGTAAAAGACATGAAAGACAAAGTCCTCTTCACCACATTCACAAAAAACCTTGCCGCTGATATCAGAGAGAACCTCAGGAAGCTCTGCACTTCAGACACCATGGGCAGAATCGAGGTGGTAAACCTGGACAGGTGGGTCTCTGATTTCCTGTCACGGCAGGGTTATTCATATCAGATAGACTATGGCTTTAAAACAAAGTGGCTCTGGGAGAAGGCCCTTGCCTGCGCTCCGTCAGATCCTTCCCTCCCGCCCACTTTTTACCGCGAAGAGTGGGAAAATGTCATTCAACCGCTGGGTATCACATCTCTTGATGAATACTTGAAAGCCTCCAGGATCGGCAGAGGCGTCAAGCTCACCCGAAAGGACAAAAGGGCCGTCTGGGCCGTTTTTGAGGATTACAGGCTTTCTCTCGACGAGCACAGGCTTCGTGAAGCGGACGATGCCATGCGCGATGCCAGAAACATTCTGGAGAGCTCGGACATCCGGCTGCCGTATCGGGCCATAGTAGTCGATGAGGGGCAGGATATGGGTGCCCAGGCTTTCAGGCTGATAAGGGCCATGCTCCCAGACGGGCGTGGAGATGATCTGCTGATAGTCGGCGACGGACATCAGCGCATCTATCGCCACAAGGCCACGCTGTCAGCATGCGGCATCAACGTCCGGGGCAGAAGCCGGAAACTCCGCGTCAACTACCGCACGACAGAGGAGAACCGCCGCTTTGCTGTGCGCCTGCTCGAGGGACTTCCCATAGACGATCTCGATGGAGGCACCGACACCCAGAAGGGATATCGCGCGCTTCTTCACGGTGAACCGCCAGTGGTAAAGAAATTTGCAACATTCAGCCAGGAGATCGAATTCATCGCAGAATACCTGTATTCGCTGGCAGAATCAGGCGGCAATCCCAGGGAAGTCTGCCTTGCTGCCCGCACGAACGGTCTGATCGACAGCTATTCTGCCGCCATTGAAAGAAAGGGCATCAAGACTTACAGGGTCCGAAGGAGCACGGCTGAGGACCCTGCCGCAGAAGGTCTCCGCTGCGCCACAATGCACCGAGTGAAAGGTCTGGAGTTCGACAGAGTGATAATTGCCGGCGTGAACAGATCGATCATCCCCTATGATGGTGCTGACAGCGGAACAGATGATCCGACCGTAGCCAGGGAATCAGAGATGCGCGAGCGGGCGCTCTTATATGTGGCGGCAACCCGTGCCAGGAAAGAAGTGCTGATCACGAGCTTTGGCACGCCAAGCCGTTTTCTGATATGATTTCGCCGCATGTAAGCTGGAATACTTGATTTCATATGCCACAGTTCGCTTTTATTTTTTCTAAGATATTCATTAAGATTATTATCTATCCCTTGAAAAACAAGGCGGGGGCCTTTTCAGGCACACCCGCCTCTTCTTCAACCGTGTGCGCCCGGTGCGCGATGCGAAGTGAGAGATGGCGGCTTGAGCGAATGTCTCGCTGCAGGGGGGCAGGAAGGTTCCGGGCTTCTCTCAGAGAATAGTTCCACGTTCCGGAGAAAGGAGATCTGTCCATGAACACCAACAGTCTTAAGCTGTTTTTGATCGCAGCTGTTATGATGATTGTCATATTCGCGGCAGGTGCGTGTATGACGAAGAGAGCGCCAACTCCAGGGAATACGGCTGCCGTGCCGTCTCCGTCTCAGAGTCGGTCCGCTCCCCCGATCTCCGACGATGCGGCAGGGAAGATTCTTGGCTTGGACGAGAAAGCCCTCGCGGCCATCCGGAAAGAAACCGGAGAGCCGTTTTACAGGCTTGATGGATATGATGAGGATGGGTCCCGTGTGGTTTCTTCAGCAGTTATTGCCGGCGTACCTGGCGGAAAAGTAGAGGATGCGGTGCGTCATCTCCGGACAGCGCTCGGCTCCGGAGGCTGCCACGTTTATCTGGCCGATGTATTCGGCGATAACGCGCAGAAGATGATCATCGTGAAAGGGAAAGATCACTTTGCGATTGTCGAGATGATGTGCACGAGCGCTCCGAACTACGAGCACTCTCACGCCGACATCATGGCAAAGCTGAGAGAGTGGGAAAAGCGCTACTCCTTTGTTGTTATTGGAGCCGCTCCGGACTGGGTCCATCTGGAGTTCACAAAACTCCCCTCCGATCTGGCCGGATTCTCGAAAGAAGTCTACGATTTCTGCCCCGACAGCGTGGACCAGGGTACAGGCTCACTGGAAGCTCTGGAGGATGAGATCAGGAAAACCTCCCGTCTGTTTCTCTGGTGGGATTGACTGATATCCCGCAGCTCTTTCCCGTGCAGAAGTGCAATCAATGATGGGAAAGCTCAAGATCATTGACTTTTTACCCCGTAGTCAAAATTTTCCATGGATATTTTTGACTTTGGTGCAATAATCTGGTAAAATACTCCTGTCATGGAAAGAGCTCTTGAACGAACAATAAAAGAAGATCTCAAAGAAAAGATGGTGATTCTCGGAGGCCCCAGGCAGGTGGGAAAAACCACTCTTGCGAACATGGTGGGAAGGAATTTTACGAGGACACAGTATCTTCTCTGGGATATCCAGGCCGACAGAAGAAGGATACTGCATTCTCAGTTTGATACGGGTGCAGATCTTGTCATCCTCGATGAGGTTCATAAATACAGGAACTGGAAAAACCTGCTGAAAGGCATCTATGATAGCCCTGAGAGGCACTTTGCCATACTGGTGACCGGAAGCGCCCGGCTGAACCTCTACAGAAGAGGCGGGGATTCTTTATTAGGAAGATACCATTATTACCGGCTGTCACCTTTTACCCTTGTGGAAAGTGCCGCCATAGGAAATCTACCCGAGCCTTTTTCGAAGCTCAGGGTAAGGGAGATTCCACAGAGCAACGATGTCTTCCGGCGGTTGCTGCTTTTCGGGGGATTCCCTGAGCCTTTTCTCAAGGGAAATGAGAGGACGCTCCGGCGCTGGCAGAAAGAGCGTGTGGACCGGCTTGTCAGAGAAGACATACGGGACACAGAAAACATGAGAGATATCTCACGAATCCGGATTCTGGTGGATGAACTGCCAGAAAGGATAGGCTCCCTTTTTTCACTTAACTCCCTGAGGGAAGATCTGCAGGTGGCCCATAAAACCCTTGCCGCCTGGATGGACATTCTCGAGAACTTTTACTACTGTTACAGGATTCATCCTTTTTCACACTCGAGGATACGATCACTGAAGAAGGAGCCCAAGCTCTATCTCTGGGACTGGTCTGAAGTGCCTGATGAGGGCGCCCGTCTTGAAAACCTTGTGGCATCTCACCTTCAGGCTCTCTGCCATACCCTGGAGGACTCTGAGGGATACCGTGCTGTGCTCAGCTATCTGAGGGATACTGATAAAAGAGAGACGGACTTCCTCGTGTCAATCAGAGACAGGCCATGGTTTTCGGTAGAGGTGAAATCCGGTGACCTGTCACTTTCAAAGCACCAGAGATACTTCGCCGAGCGTCTGCAGATACCGTTGTGCTACCAGCTCACCACACGACCCGGTATAGACTATATGGAGAAAAATATCCGCGTTATCAGCGCCGACCGTTTCCTGGGAGCTCTTGTGTAACGTGCTGCTGATACTGGATAAAGTCCCTGAATATGTAATTCTCAAGTATCACCGGCTTTTCTGCGCTTACCCCGGCGGCTGTTCAGCACTTCACGCGCCTTGCGGCCGATTTCGCTGCGTGTAAATGGTTTGGCTGGAAAGTTGACGTTCTCGCCCTGAAAGCCTTTCTGGGTAATTACGTGCGGTGCGCAACCGGATATGTACAGACAATCTATGTCCGGGTGCTTTTCCGCCAGCTTCACGGCCAGGTCCCAGCCGCTCATGTCCGGCAAGACAACATCGGTGAGCAGCGTGTGAATAGTGCCCTGGTGTTCGGCTGATCGGTGCAGAGCTTCGTCCGGGTCCGCCGCAGAAATCACGTTATATCCCACGGTCTGCAGTGAGATATATTCTGGAAAGCTGGAAGTCCCGATAAAGCTGTCTTGCCTTCAATGCTTTTTTCTGTTAAGCTTGTTGAGGGGAACCATAGCCATATTATTTTCCACAGGATTAAAAACATGAAGAAGATGCTGAGATTTTGTATTTCCATTCCCGTTATCGTTGCAGTGATATGCGCTGCCCTGCCCTTCACTTCTGCAGAAGCCCAGAATAAGGATGATCTCCGGCTTGCAGGGGGATTTCCCAATGGCTATTCGGAGGTGAAAAGAGGCGAATTCAAAAAGGGAGCCAATGAGAGCGTATTGGGATGGCCCATGCAGTATCAGGTCCTTAAGCGGGACGCAGAGATAAAGGGTGAATGGTGGACTCAGGGCGAGCTGCGCGCCCCGCCGGGAATGGAGCCGGAAAAACCGAAGTTCCTGGCTCCGGGAACTGAGATGATACTGCTCAAAGCTGAGATAAAAGTCTCCCAGCCTGATGAGAAGACACTTGCCACATGGTTTGAGAACTGGGGCGACCCGATTCCAAAGGAGATCACCGGCCAGACTCATGCGCCTGGATATGATTACGATAAATTACAGGGAGTATATGTCACCCCCGATTCCCCCAGCTATGAGCCCTCACTTCTTGCCAGATATGGAGACAATCTCATAGCCATAAACATTTACATGGAATACAGCGATAAGACAAGATTTCCTGAGGGAGTGACCGGGAGGGACTGTTTCAGGGCCTCAACGCCATATTACAGGACAGAGCGGGAAGATCTTTTCGCCCTCTGGGATGCTGTCAGAAAAGGGCTGGGGGAAGACAGAATCGATCTCAAAGGGACTCTCTTCGTAAGGCAGGAGCTCCAGGAGCCGGGAAAGATCGGCGATCTTTTCAGATTGAGGAACCCGGTCACAAGCCTGAGAGAGTTTTTAAAAGAAGGAAAGGCATCGCATTATCTGGTCTTCCAGGTCGAGAATCTCCCTTCAAAGTTGAAAAGTCCCGTAAAGGTCACTTTCGAGGTGGATCCTCCTTCAAAGCTCTCCGGCTCTTTCAGGAATATTCCCGTAGCCCATGTAGTGCGCCAGAATGTTCCCTCAGAAGAGGCTTCAGCCTCTTTCGTCTACATTCCATCCGAGGTCAGCAGCGACGCAGGGGTCGTATACGATCGCGATGCCGGAGTAATATACGGACGCGCTCGCTATCCCGAATATTTCCAGCTGATCAAAGACGAATACGTCCCTTCAGCTAAGACAAAAACATCAACGGTGAGAATACGTAAAGTGTGCGGCGGAACAGGATTGTCAATCGTCGATGATTTTTATAAGGACAATCTGGTCAGTGACATGAAATATGATTTCCAGGAACTGGATTCGCAGTTCAGGCGCGCAGTCGAAGAATATGGAAAAAACAGCATAACCGTAACGAGTTACAACTTCGAGGGGCTCGGCTTCTTTCTTGCCAATCACGGCGGAGAGATGATGGGAATGAAGATAGAATATTATTCAGGCAAGGAAAGCGAGCTGAGAGACTATGTGTATTCGGAGGGAAAGTCAAAAAAGATCTCACCGGGCGGCCTCCTGAAAAAAGCCCTCGAGCTGAACAGCGGAAACCTTACCAACGCCCTGCTGACGTGCCACAATCTGACACGCGCGGCAGGCAGGGGCAGGGAGAACTTCGGCGCGCAGTTCACAGGCGAGGAGGCAGAGATAAACAAGGGATTCCTGGAATCCAGCTCCAGTGAGCAGAAAGAATTCATGAAGAAATTCACACGCTATGACGAGCTGCCCATGGAGGAGAGACCGAAAGCTGCCAGCGATTTCGCAGCCAAAGTCGATGAAATCAGGAAGAAAAAGGGCGAAAAGGAAGAGCCGGAGCTTTTTAACTGCCTGGAAAGAATGAGGGGAGACGACAACGCCGCCGGATGGTATCATCTCTTCGGCACCGCAACTGCTTCATTCGCATCTCAGACGGAAACAGGGAAGGCCAATCAGGTGCTGTTTCTCAGATGGATAACTCCTTCATTCCTGCAGCGGAAAGGCCTGAATCTTGTCATATGGGGGGAGGAGAGATTTGTTTCGGCCGATATCTTCTCGGACCCCAACGAGTACTGCGTCGATAACTGCGGCCTCCTTCTCGGAGATACGCTGCTTGATTATGTCAAGACAGGCAGGGCGTGGGCTGCCAAAAGAAACCGCTACAACAGGTATATCAAAGATATGAAAGACTACCTGACGCAGCAGAAGATCGATACGAGCCGCTGGGGCGACAGCCCTCCTCCCTGGGCGGTCTGTCTCGACTGTCCGGTGTCGATGACAGTGACTGACAGGAAGACTGGCCGCTCTTTTGTCTTTGACCAGGAAAAGGGCATCGTGGCTGGCGATCTCCCCTCCTGGGTCATGTGTCTGCCAGATGGAGGGGGAAAATATTTCAGGCTTCTCGCCTACTTTCCGCCTGTGGATCTTGAGGTGCGGTGCAGGGCGCTGGAAAAAGGCTCGTTCAGCCTCACGAGCTTCGACTTTAAAAGCAGGAATCTGGCCCGGTATGACAATGTCGCAGTTGAAGCCGGAGACGATCTGTCAGTGAACGTCCCATTTGGAAATGTGAAGCAGGACATGAAGAACAGGAGGGGCCAGACTTTCAAGCCGGATGTGAGGACAGTCAGCCAGAATGAACTGAATGATCTGCGCAGAGAGACTGATCAGGAGCTGGCATCAGAAATGAAGCCAGCAGCCGGCCCCAATGGCGCAGGGCCTGTGACTTCCGGTTCCGGGAAGGGAAGAGCATCGAAACTGCCTGCTTTTGCCTGGTTTGCAGCCGGCGGCGCCGTCCTGCTCGCCGTGGCAGCTGTGATGATACTGAGACGCAGAAACACGGGAACAGGCGAAGGCGATGGCACCTCAACTCCGGAAGACAGCTCATCAGGAGCATTGGAAGAAAGCAGTATCGGAAGTGCCGGAGAGACTGCCGGTGAAAGTGGGACCGAAACTTCGGAAGATGCAGGCTCAGGCAGGGACGACTTCAACTTTTAGGTGCTTTCTCTTCCCGGGTATGAACCGGTATTACCCGCTGCGGTCGTCTGCTCCATATCTGTAACGCCATGGGCGAATCCGCTGTGACGCAGATACGAGATCACATGCAGTTTTTGTGGGCAGGGTAAACCGACGACCTGCTATGTCGCGTCTCGGGAACTCCTGTATATCCCGCGCCTGATCTGTCGCGCCGAAGTGCAGGATTTCACAGCCTTTGGAAGAACAACGCAGAGAGCGTATAATGGGATGATGGGGGTGGATTATGAAAAGTGGTATATTTCTGTTATTCATTGCCGTGCTCACAGTTCTGGTTTTCGCTGCTTTCGAGACTGCTCCGCCTGGTTATGGCAGAGCTCCGATTTCGGGAGAGCAGGGCATGTTCCTGAAGAACCTGGGAATAGTGCTGCAGACATGGAGCCATTACGGTAGAACGCACGCCCAGATAATCAAGAATCTGGGAAAGCCGCTTGAGCAGAAAGTTGAAAAGACGCCTCCCAGATCCAAAAGGGACAGGGAGATCAGGTATTATACGCTTGTCTACACAGGCTTGAAAATAACGACGTGCGACAACGGATATGCTGAATTCGTAAGAGACGTTACACTGTCGGATAAAAAGTATGATGTAGCCCTGAAATTGAAAATAGGATGCTCGAAGGAGCTCGTAAAGCGCGTGCTCGGGCCGAGCGGATCGTATTCCTTTGCGGACATGGGCAGTAAAAAGATCCTGTTCTCCGATGCAGCCGAAATATTTACAAACGACCTTGAGATTAAATCCGGAAGGCGGCTCTATTACAGGAGCGACACGTCTTCCAGCGAGTTTCCGATGACCGAGGTAAACTTCAACTTCAAGAACGATATTGTCGAAACCATAGTCTGGCTCGCAAGCATGTGAAGACCGCATGCCTGAGATATTTATCGTCAATGCATGAGACAGAGATCAAAATAAGGAGGCTTCAAAATGAGCGCAGGCGGCATAACTCCCGGAGGAGCCATACCTCCCGTCCTTCCTCCCCCATCCATAGGCACGATTCTGCAGTGGCAGTTTCCTGTTCCACCTCCCCGCTGACATTCGGGTGCGGCAGGGCAATTGATTGAGGGGCTGCAGGCAGCCCCCTTCAGCTCATAAGGGCTTCAATCCGAGGGAACGCCAGAATTCGTTGGTCTGCTTGGCATACGCGGCGTTATCTTCCATTAGAGGCTTATCCAGTATGGCCGCAGTGTCTTCCGAAATCTTCCCTTCATTGACTACCTCGGCTCCGGCTTTCTTTATTGCATCCAGATACCATTTGTAACTGTCCCTGGTCTCCCTGTTCGACAGCAGTTCCCCGCCGGCGCAGCAGATCATTCCTTTCAGCTCTGAGGCATCCCCGCCGACCATAGTGCGGAAAGTCTCCTTCAGCCCTGAGAAGTGGCTCTGCTCAGGGAACCCGCAGTTGGAGATGAGAACCAGGTGCTCGAAGCCGCTCTTATATCGCGGCGGGTGGTGGCAGGTGTCTCCATGCACCTCGAAGAAGGGCTGGTTGAGAGGAAGCGTTCTGTCCATGAAGTCCTTCATGTATCCCGATACCGTGTAGTAGTAGAGCGGCGTGGCGAGGACCAGGATATCGGCCTCCCTCACCTTCAGCAGCAGTTCTGCCATGTCATCCTTGTGGACGCAGACTCCCGGCGTCCGGATCCAGCATGTGAAGCACCCGATGCAGTGCTTTATGTTCTTCTCTTTCAGGTACACCGTGTCCATGACGGCGCCTCCTGCCTCCCTGGCGCCCTCCGCAAAGGCCTGTGCCATTATTTCGGTGTTTCCGTGCGCTCCTCTCGGGCTTCCCTGCACAATAAGAAGTTTCATAGAAGTCCTCCTTTCAGGATGGTCGTCTCTCCCGGCAGCCCTGAAAACTGCATCGGCACTGCGGCGATTCTCTGGCTGCTAGATGAATACGGACCTCTTACTTCAATGCCCCGGCGGAATGTTCCTTTCGGCATTGCGGCGCGCCTGTCCGGGAACAATGCAGGTGATTGCCGGAGAGCACCGAAGCATCGAATGGGGGTAACTGCTCCTGGTACAATCATGCAAAAAGACAGTTTTTCCGCTGGCTATTCAATGAACAAACTGTACGAGGAGGACTGGACAATATGACTCTTATTCCAGATTCTGCGATTGAAGAATTGGATGCCGGGGCCGCGAGGCTGGGGCATATCGGCTCGGTGACAGATGTGATTGCGGCTCGGCTGCCGGAAGCGCTGAGCGGCAGGAAGTTCAAAGCCCCTGATTATAAATATGGATTTGAGCTGGCCTCTCCCAGAGATACGGCCTCGCTCGGCGAGGCTCTGATAGTGAATGGGCTGTGCTACGCGACTTCAACAGACCTCAGTTCGCCGGATTACGGCCGCACCATCAGCGGCCCCGAGTTCGCCACCGGCGGCATGTTTCTCATACCGCAAGATGCGAAGCCCAGCCACAGGGTGAGCTTCAATGCCGGTGATACGCCGCTGCCACTGATCGATTTCTACAAAGAGCTGTACGGGAGATTCAGGCAGCCCATGGCGTTTGTAGGCGCGGCCGAGTTCTCGGATCTGCACGGAACTGCCATCGGAAAGCCTCCGATAGATGGAAGGGCGATCTTCGAGCACAGGGAGTATTACTTCCCCTGGCCCGAGCCGAGAGCCAGGAATGTGCCGGCATTCATCATCGGGGCTTTCACGGATTACAGAGAGGCGAGCCTGGAAGCGATAAATGCGCAACTCGAGGTGGTTCTGTACAGGAATCCCTTCGACGCGGCTTCTGTGCTCACCCATCACGCCCATGTGCTCACCCTGAAGAGTGCCGTGGGCAGAATCGACGAAATCACGCCAGGGATGACGGATCAGACGCTGCACCTCTTTGTCGATGGAACGCTCATACGCTCAATCAACGCCGATATCTTTACCATAGGAAGCATAGACAGCTTCCTGCCGGCGCAGAGGTGGATTCTCAGCAATTAAAGCCGGAATACAATATGCCAGCGGCGAGATTGGGCGGCATGAGTTGATGGCTGTATGAAGTGGCTGTTCAGAAAGTTTGAGTTTTCAGTGCGACGGACCAGAGCATCGGGCATTGAGGCTGTCAGGTCGGGGTATTTGCGGGGTGAGAAGGAGAGCGGCGGGTGGTGGGGAGATTACATTATCTTTCCCCGTTTCTTTCTGGTCTGAAATGAGCTCATTATCTCGACCACATCGATAGGAGCACACGCTTCTTCCATGAAGAGCGCACCGGTTCTGGATTCTATCAGCGTGAGCGGAGTCTCGTTTACGCTGGTGGAGAGAGTCTTGTAACCTGTGTATGTGTTTCCTATCATTTTTATCACCTCGTCGTTTTCTCTATCTTTATAATGCCATGACGTGAAGTGACAAGGAAGTTCCACCGGTGTTCCAATTGCCGGCTGATTGTCCGGATGGCGCGGCAAAGGCGATCAGGCCAGATATCTGCCCTGCCTGGGGATGGACCGCTCCTGAACTGGATCAGAGGAGAGGTGGCTGCGCCCGGCCAAGGGTCTGATGCATAGACGGCAGCCAGCAATGGAAGGATTATCTCTCTGCCGGGAAGAAGCAGTGTAAGTATGGCAGGGAGATGGTTTTGCCGTCTCCGGGCTTATGAAAATGAGATTCATGGTATCGCATTTATGGGAAGCATATTCGGATCACTAAGAACAAACGACATGTTCAAAGCCGTCAAGGAAGGCAACCTTGAAGGGGTCACAGGCCTTCTTGCCGCCGGCGTCAGCGTAAACTGCAGGGGGAATGAGGGATTTACGCCGCTCCACTTCGCAGCCCTTTACGGTCATCAACAGATAGCCAGGCTGCTGATATCCAAGGGAGCCAATATCAACGCAAAAGCCTCGAGGGGATTGACGCCTCTTCACGGCGCCGCCGGCGCCGGCCACAGGTACATAGTCGAGCTGCTCATATCCAGGGGTGCGGATGTCAATGCCAGGAAAAAGGATGGAGAGACACCGCTGAAAAGGGCATTGCAGTACGGCAACCAGGACACGATTGAGCTCCTCAGGAAGAAAGGGGCAACAGAGTGATGGCTGATGGCCACCCCTGCCTCGTCATATAAGAGATTTCCGCAATTACTTCAAAAGAGTGCAGCGCCGGCAATGATTATGACGGTTTGATCGTCTGGATTTCCATATCCTGTCTTTGAGCTCCGATTTGTTGACAAATTGTAAATATTAGTAAGCTCTACCTGCTTTTTTACATTTTGCCGACGAGGATGCGCGCTGTGAGGGCACCCATCAGGGCTATCCTGGAGGGAAGGGATACTGACGGGATCAGCGTTCCTATCGCCGAGACGGATGTGGCAAGGTCCACACCGCCCATCAGCAGCTTCTTCGTGTTCTTTTCCTCGATCCCGGACCGGATGAGCCTGCTTCCGCTTGTCAGGAAGAGGCCGCTCGACAGCAGGCAGAGGCCTTTCGACAGCAGCGCCGCTTTGCCTGCAGCTTCGCTGATCCCCTTCAGCAGAGAGGATGTCTGGCCTTCTGTCACGGCGCCGGCAGTGTTCCCGAACTGTTTCAGATTTCCGATGGTTCTCAGAACCGACGTCGACAGTGTTGCAGTGCTGTGTATCTTTTTGATGTCGTCCTTTTTCTCAATCCCCTCTTTAAGGCCGTCGAGGGCGATCATCGCCATCGCTGTGTTGCAGACAATTCCTGCGCCGTGGAGCGCTGCGGCCGTGGATGAGGTCTCGAGCGGCACTGCCATATCAGTTACGGTTTTTATCCCTGATGTATATGCAAGGCTTATTCTCATAGCTTCGTTGAATTTCGGGGACCCTTTGAGGCTCTGTAAAGGCCTGTCGTCTGTGCGGCTGAATGAATCGCCTTTGATGGTGATGCCACTTCCGTTGTCTGTGCACTTCGCATCGGCGGTCCTGGAAGAGTATGAAGGGCTCTTTACCGTCAAAGCTCCGACTGTCGCTGGAATCTGCTGCATGTTCGTCAGGTCTCCTTGTCTGCTTTCTATAACTATTAGACAACACTGAGATGTTCCAATCAAGTTCCAGGTCAGGTGGCAATTTCCGGCACTCAGCATTGACGATGTGGATCTTGGGTGAAATGTTGTCATCTTGATCTGTTTCTGATATAATTGTCTCAGATTCCGGGGCGAGTCTCTGCCGGTTTCGACATTCGGTGCAAAGAGGGGTGTTGCATGTGATCGATCCATCCAGGACAGCTGTCTCACCGGTAAGCAGTGCCGATATGACTGCGCTGCAGAAGCATTCAGTCGTGCAGGCGGAGAAGCCCTCAGCTCTCTCCGATTCTGTCGAGCTGGCAGGCGGCGCCTCCAATGCCGCCCCTGTTCTGAAGAATCTCGCATCGGCGGCGCCCGGACCTTCTGCCGCGCCGCCGACTCTCGATGTCGGTGAGGCCATGAAGGCCATTGCAGGGGGCGGCGTAGCCGCAGTCTATGATTTTCAGACAGGCGGCCCGATAGATTCCTCGCCGGCAGTGGGACCGGATGGGGCGGTGTATGTAACGGGGACGGATGGACACCTCTACGGCTTCAGGGACGGAAAGAAGACCTGCGACGTCAGCACAGGCGGAGCGATCCACGTTCCTCCGGGCTTCGGCCGGGACGGCACCGTCTATGTCGGAAATGACATCGCCGAAGTCACGGCAGTCAAGGACGGGCAAAAGCTCTGGGGATGCCAGGTCGGCAGAGAGGTGGGAGCGGCGCCGGTTGAGGGAAAAGACGGAGTCGTGCTTGTGGGATGCAAGGACGGCACGATCTATTTCGTGGAAGACGGGGTCATGACCGGCGGATATCACGTCGATGACTGGATGAAAGCTCCTGTCGTGACTGGTGACGGCACGATCATAACGAAGCGCCACAGCGGGCTGGTGATGGCCTTCAAGCAGAAGCACGGCCTCTTTGGAAGCAAGATTGTCGACCAGTGGGAGATGAAGACTAGCGACGGAATCTCGACCAGCAATTCAGGCACGGTGATCGACAGGAGAGGCATTGTCTATACAGGCGGCGCAGACGGGAATCTCTATGCCATAGACAGGGGAAATCCGGTCTGGACCTTCCCGATGAAATCGAGGATCAACTCCACGCCGTGCCTGAGCCCTGACGGCACCGTCTACGTGGGGAGCGACAGCGGAAAGCTGTCAGCCGTCAAGGACGGCAGGGAGATCTGGAGCTACAAGACAGGCGGAGCGATACAGGGCGCGCCTTCCTACGGATCGGACGGGACCATTTTCGTCGGCAGTGACGACGGTCACGTCTACGCGTTGAAAGACGGGGCCCTGGCGTGGAAGTTCGATGCAGGAGAGCCTGTGCGCACATCTCCTGTGCAGGCGCCCGACGGGACGGTATATGTGACCCTTGCTAACGGCCATGTGCTCGGTCTCAGGGCTGTCACCGATCAGATGAAGGACAGCCTCAAAAACATGGTCGAGTCTGTCGACGGGAGCGGCTCTGCCGATAAAAAGCCCTCCGTCGAGAGCGACGAGAGCTTCGTGGTCATCGACGGCGTCAAGATAGAAAAGAAGGCGGACAAGGCCGGCGCAAAGAAGAGCGACTGACGCCATTCCAGAGAGCAGTTGCCCCTCCTGGGAGCTACTTCCTGACAGTGCTGCGATCCGCTCTGTTTCGAGGAGACTGCCGGACTGCCGTGCTATCCCCTCTGTTGTTGCCGGCTCCCTGCATTTCTGCTATACTCAAGAACATGAATGACGCGCCGACAATCGGCGCCCGCCCGCTCCGGGAGCAGAAGGCCAGCTTCGCAGAGCCTTTCCTGACTGAGCCGGATATCGCGCAAAACAACACAGAAGAGGCGTTCCAATGAAAATATTCATGTCAGTGCTGAAAGTGCTCGGTGTGCTTCTCCTCGTTCTGATTCTGCTCGCTGTTGGATTTGGAGCGGGGGTGTGCACCGGGGTATACTACGCAATCACGCCTGCAGGCTCAGGGAAGCCTGTGAGGGTGGAGGTCAGGGAAGGCGAGACTGCGGCGGCTGTGGCTGGCAGTCTCGAGCAGGAGGGGCTGATAAAGAACGCCTTTCTTTTCAGGATGGCCATGAAGCTGACCCACTCTGACAGCAAGCTGAAGCCTGGCAGCTATCTGATGGATCCCGGCAGCAACATGATGGAGATAATCACCCAGCTCAAGAAAGGCAACTTCCGGCTGAGGCTCGTGACAATCCCTGAAGGGCTCACCGTCAAGGAGATCGCCGCTCTCTTCGAAAAGAAGGGCGTGGCGAAAGAGTGCGATATTCTCAACTGCGCGAAGGACAGGACCTTCACCGTGAGCGGTAAAAAGCTCGACAACATAGAAGGCTTTCTGCTGCCCGACACATATGACTTTCCTGACGAGTATACGGCGGAGGATGTGCTGAAGACCATGATCTCGGCCTTTGACAAGAGCGTCGTGCCGATGTATGAGAAGCAGAAGAGCCGTCTTCCCCACAGGATGACGCTGCTACAGGTGGTGACGCTCGCCTCTATGATCGAGCGGGAGGCCCAGGTCCCTTCGGAGCGCCCGATGATAGCGATGGTCTATTACAACAGGATGAACAAGGGCATGAAGATGGAATGTGACGCCACGATCCAGTTCGCGCTGGGAAAGCCCAAGGAGATCCTGAAGTTCTCGGATCTGAAGATAAAATCGCCTTACAACACTTACCTTCACAAGGGCCTCCCGCCAGGCCCGATCGCGAATCCGGGCATCGAGTCGATCAGGGCTGCGCTGAACCCGGCCCAGGTCGACTACCTCTTCTACGTCAGGAACGATGTCAAGAACGACGGAAGCCACGCCTTCTCGAGGACAGCCGAAGGCCACAATGACAACATAAGAAAGTACCAGCGCTAAAATCGGGGACAGACTCCTTTATTAACAAATGGCTGCCGTTGTTCATACTCTCTTTTTCTAACGCGCCATATTGAGATATTCCAGGCATGGGAGGCTGTCCGAAGCGTGACAGGGAAATGCCGTCCTGAGATGCCCGTCGTGACGAGAATGTAACCAGCTGTTTACAAAGAGCTGTATACTTTGCGGCTCTTTTCCCCTATAATAGATGATGGAACAGAACAGTCGAGCCGGGGCCGAACGGGCCTGGAAAGGAAGCACAATGGACATCTCCTCCCTGAAGACGCAGTACGAATCGCTCCGCACAGAGGTTCAGAATAAGGCAAATCTCCTCAAGTCTCTTGACGGGAGCCCTGAAGACTCAATCCCCGAAGAGGGCGACCTCTTCGTAAAGGACTGGCAGATGCAGTGCGGCGGAGAGACAAGGCTCTTCACTGGCAGGGTGGTTCTGCAGGGAGGGGACGGCGCCTTCCAGGCGGCAGACATAGAAGAAAAGGCCTCAGACGGCTCCACTACAAGATATCTCTATGAAAAGAAGGCCGATGCCGAGAGGATCCTGCTGAAGACTGACACGCACAAACTCAAGGCTGACGTGCAGCAGAAAACGTCGGGGCCACCAGAGATAACGCTCGAGGAGATCCGGTTTGTCGAGGCACAGAATGCACCTGAGATAGAAAGGCGCTCTGAGAGTCTCAGGAAATCCGTGCTCGAAATGGCCGACAGGCTCCAGGTGCTGAATGACTCAGCTTCGGATCTGGACAAGAGCTCGGATGTCATCTCGATAAAAGACGCGGCTATGCCTTCAGAAGATGGATCATCAGTGACGGTATCAGGTAAGGTGGTCAGAGACAGCGCGCAGGGCGCATATTCCTCGATAGAGCTCATCGTCTCCAGGAACGGTGAGGAATCAGAAGAATACTATTTCAGCCGGAGCACTGATTCGGATTACTGCAAGAAAACAGAATCAGACAGGATGGAGAGCGCGCAGATCTTCGACAGGGCCGAGCCGAAGCTCGTTCTTTTCTCCGAGGAGCACCGCTTTTCCCTCTGACCGGGGATCCCGCTCCGGGACTGAAATATCAATATCCACTGCAGATATGAACAGGCCCGGTTCCGCAGATGCGGATTCCGGGCCCCTTATCTCTGCCATGAGACAGATATCTGCCGCTATTTCGGCGGGTCCGCCAGCAAGCCGACCGGTTTGATGATGCAGCCGAGAGGCGGCGGGTCGTTGATTCCAGGGTAGATTCTCATAAAATCCATCTTATTCATCTCCTTCATCGTTTTTCTATGGCTTTATCATATCATTCAGCTGTGAAAGCATGATGAAGGGATTGTGAAGGTTCGGTGGAGCGTTCCGCTCATTCGCTCCTGTCTCTCAGAAAGTCGATTATCGGCATGATCAGCGCCATCTCATATCCGGCGAGATATCTGCCGCTGCTGCTGATGGAAATGTACGTGTCGCCTTCCACCCAGTAGATCATCGACGATACGGCGCCTGAATAGCCTCCGACGTGGCCTTCGAGAGTGGTCTTCGGCGAGCCGATGATGAGCCTCCCGTATCCACAGCCGTATCCGCTTTTACAACCTGCAGCCGCCAGTTCGGGTATCGGGAGGGGAGTGGCAGAGAACCGCCTCATGACCTCAAAAGTCTCTTTGCTGAGGATTCCGCCGCTCCTGAGCGCCCTGTGAAACCTGTTCAGATCCGGGGCGGTGCTGATGAGGTCTCCGCCTCCCCTGTTCCAGTTGAAGAAGGTCTCAGTCGTGTCGGCCCATGTTCCGTCTTTCAGGCGGTATATGCAGCGCATGTGAGGTCCGGCTATCTCCTTTGACAGCGGCTTCGTCGTAGTATCCGTGCCTGCCAGATTCAACGGGCCGATAAGGGTCTTGTGAAGGTATTCTTCATATCCCGCCTTCGACGCTTCGTCCATGACCATTGAGAGGAGGACATACCCTGCGTTGCTGTAGGCCCAGGAGCTGCCGGGAGTGAACATGAGCCCTTTCGAGAGGGCTCTGCCGACCGCGTCTTCCGCTGTTACGGGCGCGCCTCCCTTCGAGCGCTGCTCGCTCATCAGAGCCGCCGCGTCCAGGTCGGCAAGGCCGCTCCTGTGGGTCAGCAGCATCCTTATAGTGATCTTTGACAGCGCCTGTGTTTCGGCAATCCTTCCGCGGAGATACTTCAGAGGGCTCTCATCGAGCTTCAGCCTGCCATCTTCGGAGAGCTTCAGGATAGCTGCGGCAGTGAATGTCTTCGAGATGCTGGCTGCCCGGAATTTCATGTCCGTCCTCGCTTGTATCTCGGGCTGGAGCGAGGCTCTGCCGGCGGCAGCGCTCCACCGCCATTTCGGAGTGTCGATGGACAGTACTATTCCAGGGATTTCGCCTGATTCAAGGCTCCGCGAAAGTATCCTCCGAATCCCATTCCTGATCTCCTCTGATGGCTCACTGACTGCAGGCTCCGATGCGGACTGCCCCGGGCTGCCATCGACCGAAGCGGCGGCAGACGGAGAGCGGGCTGGTGATGGCGATGACTGCGGCGCTACCCCTGCTCCGGCTCCATGGAAAAGGCCGCAGCCCGGGCAGCAGAGCGCCGCCGCTGCCCAGAGCAGGATCAATACCGTATATATGTTGCCCCGTGTATTTCTTCGAATGCTGATCGGCATTGCTCAATCGCCTGACACTATTCTTTCGGGAACATCTCTCTGAAGGCTTTCATTATTATGTCCGCAGCCGGCTTCATGTGGATCTTTTCAGTGTTTATTATCATGTCGTAGTTTTCCGCGCTGTCGATACTGGTATGGAAATAGCTCTTGAAGAAGGCCGCCCTGTCATCGTCGCTCTTCTTTATCATATTCTCCGCCTCTTTGTGGGAGATGTGGTTTTTTTCGGCGAAGCGATCGACCCTGGTCTTGAAGGGGCAGGTGAGCCTCACGCGCAGCACCGGGAATGATTTGAGCAGGATATTTGCTCCCCTGCCTATTATCACCGCTTTGCCGTGCTGTGCAGCGACAACGAGCACTTCAGTGAGGTGCTTTATATACTTGGTCTTGGAGAGGTCGTCGGATACGAATACGGCTCTGAGGCTCTCCTCCACGATGCCGTATGCCCTCTCGTCGATTGTCTCTACGGCGCTCTGGCGTGTCTTGGCCTGTTTCGCGATCGATTCTACGATGTTCTTGTCGAGCAGCTGATAGCCAAGCTCCTGCGACACCAGTTCTCCGATCTCGGCTCCTCCGCTTCCTATCTGTCTCGAGATGGTTATTATCGGCGAGTACTTCTGCGGAGCGCTTTTCCTCTCTTTCTGCTCCCTGTCTTTCTCCCACTGGTGAATATGGACGTCGATCAGAGAATCCTGTGCTCTCCTCATTTCTCATCATCCTTTCGTAGTAATGTGGCGTGCAGTAGACCCCTATGGCTTTCGTCCATTGAATCATTGAGCCCGATTGAAATGACGATACAGCAGGATGCCTCATGTCTTGTTCAAACTGGAGAAAGAGGGGTGCTTCGTTGGAGATGACCTTTGTTTCAGAGCTTTATGCGGCGATGTATTCCTTGTACTCAGATTTTACCAGATAATGAGAAAAAACACAATAACAGAGAGTCCGGCATTTCACCGATATTAGCAGTCATCTTTTGCCGGCGAGAAAAGCTGTCAAAAGAGGTGTAAGTGAGGAGGCGCCCCCCCTTTTTTACACAAAAATCTCAGCTCAGGCTTTCTTCTTTCTCGGCCGCGCGCCGCCTGCCGTTTTTTTCGGAGCCGCTTCGATATATGGAGCCACATTGCATTCGCCCGGTGATGTTCCGGCCTCCCGTGCCTCTTTCGAAGCCGGTTCCGCATGACCTGGGATGCCCTGGTGCTTCAGGATCTGAGGGGAAAGGTCCGCATTCACCGTCAATGGATTGAGCAGCCGCATCTGCGCCCTCCTGATCCTTCCGAAGAACATCTGGATCGGGATATGGAGCCTCGATGCCCAGTCATCTTCATTGTGCTTCGCGAGCGGGAAGGCAAGATGCAGAAAATCGATGCCCATCCTGAATCCGCGCTCGAGCAGCGCGTTGCCCATCTTGACCGTCTCGTCGTAGTTGTCGCCCGGCCATCCCGTATCGAGGTAGATCTTGAAGTGTTTCCTGGGCCCTATGTCGTCTTGCTCCACCCTGTCGATCAGGTTGTCCCTCCACGAGAACGTGCTGGACATGCACGCCGCCGCGCCGAACACGTGCGGCCATTCCCAGCCCAGGTAGAACGAGACGACTCCTCCGAGCGAAGAGCCCATAACGGCGGTGTGCCAAGGCGCTGTCAGAGTCCTGTAATGGGAGTCGATCCAGGGCTTTATCTCCTCGACTATCGAGCGGCCGTACCTGTGATATCCTGGATTCGTATACTCGACGTCCCTTTTGCCTGCGTAGATCCCTACGACGATTATCTGCTCGGTGAGGTTCATCGTGTTGAGCATGTCCAGGTTTTCGTCTATATGCCATTCCTGGCCGAGAAAGGCCTCTTCCGGGAAGAAGAGGTTCTTGCCGTCGTGCATGTAGAGAACAGGGTAGCGCTTCAAGGTGTTCTCGTTATAGCCGGCCGGCAGGTAGAGCCTCAGCTGCCTCGGGCTTCTGTATATTTTTGACGGGACTTCGTTGATGTACGTTATTCCGCCGCCTGCGGAAGAGTAGAAGTAGGGATATACATCGTGCGGGAAATCCTTGTCCAGCACGGCAACCCTGTTGGCGCCACCTGCCCAGTGCATGGAGCCGCCCTCGCGGATGCAGGGCTTGTAACACAGCAGAAGCTTTTCGTGCCGTATTTTGAACTGGAAGCAATTGTTGAGCGGATCGACAGATTCGGGCTCAATGTCGCGATCCCAGTCGCTCTCCGTCCTGAGGACGAGCTCACCGTGGTGGAGTGGGTAGAATACTCTGATTATGGCTTCGTGCATTGCATCTCCTCATTTCGACAGGACTTCGTGTATCTTTCGCGTGTTTCTCCTCGCCACGGCCATCACTGTGGCCTGGGGGTTCACTCCGGTTGCATCCGGGAGGATACTGGCGTCGTTAATCCATATGTTCTCGAAGCCGTGCATCCTGCCGTACGAATCGACTACTGCGCTCTTCGGATCTTCACCCATCGGGCAGGAGCTGAAGATGTGGATTGTCGATACAGTCATCTTCCCGTGGGAAAGCCCTTTTTTGTACTGCTCGAGCTGCTCCAGCTTCGTGATGGGCGGCCCGTCCGTTATCGGGCTGAAAATCTCTACGGCGCCTGCAGTGAAGAGGAGTTTCCCGAGAAGCCAGAGCCCTTCGCCGAGCTTCTCGAGGTCCCTGTCGTTCAGCGGATACGAAACGAAGGCCTCGTTGAAGCCGGGAACGTTAAAGACCTTTCCCCTGGCGTTCCCTTTCACAAGCACGTAGAACATGGTCATCTTCTCCCATTCGGCGAGCTTCCTGTCCCTGTCTTCGATCCCTCCGCCGAGCCACATTACCAGGTGGGGGAGCGAGCTGTGCGAGCAGCCGAGCGTGATTTCAGGCTTGAACTGAACCACCTGCTGGACCGGAACGCCGTAAGTGTGATCGTTGATGGCCTCTTCGAATCTCACTACGGCGCGGATCATCGGGTGGAGCGTAAAGCCCTTTCCGACATTTCCGGAAATGCCGCTCCGCTGCAGCAGTATCGGCGTCTGTGTCGGCCCTCCGCAAACAACGACGTGCTTGAAATTGATCCTGAGCTCGACAGGATTGCCTTCTTCGTCAACAGAGCGCGCCGTCGCAGAACTGGCTCTTTTTCCGTCCAGGAAAAGGCGCTTGACCCATGTGTCCGCCTTCAGGCGGCATCCGGCTTTGATCGCGCGCGGAACGAGGGTCTCGGTCATGGACTGTCTCGTGCCCTTGTTCTCGAGACTGGCCCCTTCCGGGTAGTGCCAGAACCTGAGTACTTCCTCAGAAGCCCATCCGAGGGCGTCAGAGCCCTCCTTGACCTTTTTCGAGGCAGGGTCCAGCCCGTACGGGATCGACGAGACGCTCAGCTCCTCCCTGATCTCCCGGAAATGAGGCTCGAGCTCTTCAGGGCCGAAATCCTTAAGCTTATATGTGTCAGCCCATTCCTTAAGGGTTTTGTCGAGCGGGAAATGGCAGAGCGCCGCGTTTATCTCGCTTCCTCCGCCTGCGCATCGCCCTTCTATGTATGTCACCTTCGTCTTTCCGAAAGACGGCGTCAGGCCGCCGTTCCTGTACTTCTGGGCGATCTCGTCGAGGGAGTAGGCCTCGGCTGAATCGAGGCGGTAGTTTCCGCCTTCTTCCGCCATGATGACGTCGTGGCCGGCTTCGGCGAGCAGGCAGGCTGTTGTCGCCCCTCCCGGTCCTGAGCCGATTACAAGGATCTCGCAGTCCATCTTCTGTTGCTTCATCATCTCACCTGCTTCTCGGCGCGCTCCTTTTCCTCTCTCTCGAAGAGATCGGAAAAGTATGCAAAGACGCCCATCTTCTCGTAGAAGTCCACGAAGTTGCCGAACAGGCTTATTGGGGCGTTGCGCCAGACTTTGAGCTGCTTCTGCCGCTTCGACTGGGGCAGGCTGTGGAAGAACCTCGCTCCCATCAGTATGCCGAAAAACTCGAAGAAGATTGTGGCCATCACCATCGGGAGGCCCAGGAACCGCGGCATCATGTAAAGGCGGTTCTGCATAACATCAGCCGCCCTCTTCAGTGAAGGCTCGTATATCGGATCGGAAGACCCCTTCGCCTCGTTCACGACAGTGAGCACCAGTGACGATATTACCCTCTCGAGTCCGGGAATATTGAATTTCTTGTCGTTCATGAGATACCTCATCTGTCCGGTTCTTTCAGCGGCAGGAAAAAGCCCCGCCCACTGCTCATGTATTTAACAGCGGCGCCCTAATTCCCTGTAAAGATCGGGGACAGACTCCTATATTAACAAATAGATCCACGTCTTCAATCATCGGCCGATTGCCAGGCATTATATATTCCCGACAGGAGTGTGGCGCGGCGGGAAGAAGTAATCCGTATCCCTGGAGATGCCCAGCCCTGAAGACAGGCAGGCGGTTTGGAGGTCCCTTGTCAAATCCCGATGAGATAAAGGCTGCTTTCAGCGCAGTCTGCAACGACGATGCGGAGAAGGTGAGAAGCCTTCTTGACAGGTGCGTTGCAGAGGACTGCAGGGATGAGAACGGCCATTCTCCGCTGCACGTCGCCGCTCAGAGGGGATTCGAGGAACTGACGGCTCTGATCCTCTCCGCCGGAGCCGATATAGATGAGCGAACGACAGATGGATACGGTTATTCTCCGCTCCATCTCGTCGCCATGACGGGAAGATCTGCCACTGCCCTGTTTCTGCTCTCGAAAGGGGCCGACATCAATGCGAGAAGCGCAGACGGATACACGCCGCTTCACCTGACGCTGCTCCGGAAGGACAGAGCTGGAATCAGTCTCTCCCGGCTGCTCATCGAAAAAGGCGCAGATGTGAGCTGCCGGGACAGGTATGGCAACACTCCGCTTCACAGCGCCGCATGGAGAGGGCGGAAAGAGATTGTGGAGATTCTGCTGGCCGGCAGGGCGGCTGTGTCCGCCGGAAACTATTCAGGCTCGACGCCGCTCCATCACGCGGCATATAACGGAAAAGCCGAAGCGGCGCTGCTGCTGATCGAACACGGCGCAGATGTAAACGCTGTTAACTCGGAGGGCGAGACGCCTCTTCACAGGGCATCGCTCAACAGGAAGTCGTCAGTCACAGCCCTTCTCGTATCGAAGGGAGCTGAGGTCAACGCTCGCGACAGGAGCGGCCGCACTCCTCTTGCGATGGCTCTCGACTGCAGGCACATGAAGGTGGCTGCTGTCCTCAGAGATGCCGGCGCCGTAGTCTGATCCTGTATCAGAACTCGTGCAGCAGCTTTTCGATTACGATCTCGTCGTGATATCTTCCGCCCAGCCTTGCCTGCCGCCTCGCTGTTCCAACCACGGTGAAGCCCTGCTTCATATAGAACCGGAGCGCCTGTTCGTTGTCTGCCAGGACATATGTGAAGAACTTGCCGTATCCCTTCTCTGCCGCCTTTTTGAATGAATGGCGGCACAGGGCGGAGCCGACACCTTTTCCCCTCAGAGAGAGGTCCACATAGGTTCCAATAGAGGCGACGTGATCAAATGCGTGCGTATATGAGGCAAAGGGCTCTGAGACCTGGAACCCGATTATCCTCCCGCCTTCGCCGACAGCAACGGCGAAGATGCCCCTTTCCGGGAAACTCCTCAGGAACATGGCCTCCTGTTCGGTGCTGAAAGTAGAATCCAGAACTGTCATGCCGCCGTGCTCGACTATGGGATTCAGTATATCCGCTATCCCGGCCGCATCGTCGATCTTCATTGCCCTCACCGATATCTTCATGCCTTATTCACCTCTTCTCCGATGTTTTGATCATGTTTTCTTTCGCAGACATGTGTTTTCCTATTTCCATGGGATTGTGAGCCGGGCTTCTTTTATTACTCTCACGCCGAGCTTAACCCGTTCAGTCTGCCTGGTGGATTTAGTTAGTGTGCTATTGACAATAAATTACAGCCGTGTTATAATGTGTCATGAAGACACTAAGTTGACGGGCAAAGCCCGATGCTCCGGCAGGGAGGGCCTGCCGGATGAAGATGAAGGAAGGCGACTAGAATGAAGATCAGCATAGCCGGCAAGACGATCACGATAGATCCGCGCCAGTCGATCGGCAAGGGAGGCGAGGCTGACGTATACAGGCTCAATGGAGGAAAGGCGCTGAAGATCTTCAAGGCTCCGGAGCACCCCGATTTCGCAGGGCTCCCGGAAGAGCAGGATGCGGCCAGAAAGAGACTGGACATCCATCAGTGCAAGCTCCCGGCCTTCCCGAAGAACCTCTCTGAAAAGGTGATCGCGCCTGACGATCTGGCGTACAACCCCGATGACGGCACGATTGTCGGCTACACTATGAAACTGCTTGACGGTGCCGAGGTGCTGTGGCGCTTTTCATCCAGGACATCCACGCCCAGGGGTTATGACAGGAACAGCGTTGTCTCGGTCCTGACAGACCTCCGGAGCACTCTGTCCCGCATACATGAACAAGGGATAGTGATCGGAGACTTCAACGATCTCAACGTGCTCGTGAAGGGAAATGACGCGTGGCTCATCGACGCCGACAGCTTCCAGTTCAGCCGGTTTCTCTGCCTCGTCTTCACGACGCGCTTCCTGGACCCGCTTCTGTGCAACACCTCGTCAAACGAGCTGACACTTACCACTAACTTCACCAGCGAATCGGACTGGTACGCCTTCGCGGTGATGGTGATGCAGACGCTTCTCTTTGTCGGGCCTTACGGAGGCATCTACAACCCTTCGGACCCTTCGCAGAGGATGTCACATGAATTGCGCCCTCTCAACAGGATAACGGTCTTCCATCCGGATGTGAAGTACCCTGTCTCGGCTCTTCACTACAGCGTTCTTCCCGACGAGATGCTCGACTGGCTTCAGAAGGTCTTCATCCACGACAGAAGGGCACTGATGCCGGGTGAGATTCTGAGCTCGATGAGGTGGACGACGTGCCTGAAATGCGGCTGCGAGCACGGCAGGCCTTTATGCCCTCAGTGCAGCAGCGCCGGTGAGGCACAGAAGCGCACCGTCACGTCAATAAAGGGCGATGTCACTATTACGAGGCTCTTCAGAACGGAAGGAGCAATTGTGAAGGCCTCTCCTCACCACGGCCGCCTGCTCTGGCTCGCCAGGGAAGGGAGCAGCTTTATAAGGGAGGACGGCACGACTGTATTTACCGGAGCCCTCACGCAGTCCATGTCTTTCGGCCTGATGGGCGACCGTACTGTAGTCGCCGACCGGGGAAGGCTCGTGGAGCTGAGGCCGGGCGGGACGTCCAGGTCTGTTCAGATCGACGATTTCATAGACAGGCCGGCCTTCGATGTCAGCGAGGACAAGCTGTTCTACTGCAGCAGGGGAAGGCTGTACCGCAGCGGCGACCTCGGCGAGGCGCTGATAGGAGAGGCGCTCGAAGGCCAGACGTTCTTCAAGGCCGGCCCCGGTTTCGGCTTCGGCTATTACAGGGCAGGCCATATAACGGTGTCATTCCTTTTCTCCGCATCGAAGAACGGGATCAACGATTCGCTGTCGCTTCCGGCGCTTCGCCATCAGGTGCTCGACACAATATGCTGCTTCAACGGCGAGCGCTGCTGGCTTTTCATATCGACGCAGGAGCGCGGCCATACGATTCACAGATGCTACGTGATAAAGAGCGACGGCTCTATTGAGGCCTCCCTCGAGGCAGAGCGTGGAGACGGCTCATGGCTGGGCGCTCCGCTGCACGCGGGAAAGTTTGCCTTCAGGGACTTCCTGCTGCTGGCAACCGATGACGGCCTCGCCAGGATTGAGATCCACAACGGCTTTCCTGTCAAGGTCAAGGAGTTTGCCGATACTTCCCGCGTCGTGAACGGGGATTCGCAGATTTACCCCGGAAACGGCGGCCTCTTCGTGGTAAGCGATAAGGAGGTGAACTTCATAATGCTCCACTGAGCCGCGGCGCTCGATGGAGAGATTACCTCAGGCGATTTGACAAAAGTTCTCATATATGAAAGGAGATATTGACATGAAGGGATATGAGCTTCCGCTTCCACCGCACTACGATGCGAACAAGGTCCAGGAGGTATGGCGCGTGCCATACGGCGACAGAGCTGAAGAAGCGCAGCGCTGGGCAAAACAGCACAGCCTGACCCCGGCCGCGAAAGACAGGTTCAGGATCTGCCTGATGATAATCGACGCGCAGAACACGTTCTGCATACCGGGATTCGAGCTCTTCGTCGGAGGGCGCTCAGGGAACGGCGCCGTTCAGGACAATATAAGGCTCTGCCAGTTCATCTACAGGAACATGCCGATCATCACCGAGATCGACCCGACAATGGACACGCACACGGTAATGCAGATATTCCATCCGCTGTTCCTGATCAACGACAGAGGAGAGAATCCTCGACCTAATACGCTCATCTCGCTGGACGACATCAGGAATGGCGTCTGGAAGGTGAACCCGCAGATAGCCAACAGCGTGGCCAGGGGCAACTATGTCGCACTCGAGCGCCATCTGCTCCATTATGCCGAAAAGCTGCAGCAGGGGGGCAAGTACCAGCTCATGATATGGCCCTACCACGCCATGCTTGGAGGCATAGGGCACTGCCTCGTGTCGTCGGTCGAAGAGGCGCTCTTCTTCCACAACATCGCACGCGGAAGCCAGACCGGCTTTGAGATAAAGGGCGGAAACCCGCTCACTGAGAACTACTCGGTCCTCCGCCCGGAAGTGCTCGAGGGCGCGGACGGCATGCCTGTGGCGCAGAAGAACACGCGCTTCATAAAGAAGCTGCTCGATTTCGACGCGGTGATAATAGCGGGACAGGCCAAGAGCCACTGCGTGGCGTGGACAATCGACGATCTGCTCACAGAGATCCTCGCCTACGACGCTGCGCTGGCCAGGAAGGTCTACCTGATGGAGGACTGCACTTCTCCGGTGGTGATCCCGGGAGTCCTGGACTTCACTGACGACGCCGAAAAGGCCTTCCAGAGGTTCAGGGACGCGGGAATGAATCTCGTCAGATCGACAGATCCGGTCCACGCCTGGCCCGGCATCACGGCGATTCAGGCGGCCGCGTGACATTCCCGATTAATTAAAGGAGGAAATCAAGATGGAAAATCAGCCGAACATAAACGATCTCTTCAATAACGCCCAGAATGGAGGAAGCCTTTCCAGTGCTTCGAGAGCGGCGCTGAAAGTCAGCGACATAGGCGAGCAGATAGCCGCGGCTCTCGGCGCCCCGCAGATCGACGCGCCGTCAAGCGAGATGATCCTCATTACGATGCTCGTCGATGATTCAGGGTCGATCAACTTCGGAGGAAACGCAGAATCGATAAGAAAAGGCCATAACGCGGTAATCGACTCGCTCACCCACACGCCAGTCAAGGACAGCATAATGGCGCACACGTGCTATCTGAACGGATTCATACTGTATCCCTACAGCCCGGTGGTCAAAGCCGTCAGGATGGACAGGAAGAACTACAGGCCTTCGCTCGGCACGCCTCTCTATGATCAGACGGTCGTCGTGCTCGGCACGGTGATCGCCAAGGCGCAGCAGTTCATCGACAACGGCATTCCGACGAGGACCGTGACGCTCGTGATGACAGACGGCGGGGACTGCCACTCTGTGAAGGCGAATGAAAAGACCGTCGCCAGGATAGTCGGGGACATGCTGAAGAGCGAAAACCACATCGTCGCAGCGATGGGTGTCGATGACCACAGCACCGACTTCCGAAAAGTCTTCAGGAGCATGGGCATTCAGGATCAGTGGATCCTGACGCCTGGGAGCAGCGAGCAGGAGATCAGGCAGGCGTTCAACATCTTCTCGAGATCGGTCGTGAGGGCGAGCCAGCACGCCTCGTCGTTCCGCTCGATGTCAATAGGCGGCTTCGCCGCGTGACAGTATAAAGCAGGAGCTTTGAGGCCGCATCGTCAGCGCGGGTTTAAGGACCCGCAGCCGGACGGGCCTGCCGGGTATCGCCGGGCCCGAAGGGATTGAAGAAAACGGTGCGGCCTCATGAGGGAAAGGAGACGCTCCATGTTTGGAATAGGATATTTCAAAGGTCAGCCTACAGAGTTTATCATCCAGTTTGCAGGAGGCCAGGTCCGCCGCAGGGGGAGAGGGCTCGCCTTCTTCTACCTCGCGCACGATACGCAGATTGTGGCCGTGCCGGAGAGCAGCACAGACGCTCATTTTGTATTCAACGAGGTGACAGGGAACTTCCAGGCCGTAACTGTTCAGGGCCAGTGCACTTACAGGATCTCCAGTCCGGAGAAGGCGGCGGAGTTGCTCAACTTCGCCATCGAGCCGAAGACCAGAGCCCATATCTCTAACGACCCGGACCTGCTGCCCCAGCGGATAATCAATATAATACAGATGGAGACGAGGAGCGAGATTCAGAAGCGCTCCCTCGAGGAGACGCTCCGCCAGTCCGAGCGGATAGCCCAGGCGGTGCTGAAGCGCATCGCCGAAGAGGCTCTGCTCGAGCCTCTCGGCGTGGAGCTTCTGTCTATCTACTTCGTCTCGGCCAGGCCCACGCCTGAGGTGTCAAAGGCGCTGGAGGCAGAATACAGGGAGACTCTTCTCAGGAAGGCTGACGAGGCCATTTACAGGCGCCGCGCCGCCGCCGTTGAGGAGGAGCGCACAATCAAGGAAAAGGAGCTTAATACGGCCATCACCCTCGAAGAGAAGAGGCAGGTTCTGATAGAGCTGGAAGGCAGCAACGCTCAGGCTGAGGCGGAGAACAGGGGGAAGGCGCTGGAAAAGGAGTCTGAATACAAGGCAAAGGCCATGGAGAGGGAGCTTGCGGTATACGGAAGCCTCGATCCGCAGACGATCCTGTCACTTGGCTTCAAAGAGATCGGCGAGAACGCCGGAAAGATCGGCAATTTCACGATTACCTCGGAGATCCTGGCGGCGCTTCTCGATGGCAGGAGAATGAAACAGTAACGGCAGGGTGAGCGGCTATGGATGATATAGAGAAGATTGTCATAATAACAAGAAAGACGGCCCTGGAAGAAGTGCTCGAGCGGTTCATCACCCGGGATCAGGCCGCGTTCTACCTGGGAAGGATGGGAGTCGACTTCAGCTCTTACCAGGACAGCCACGACACATACAGGAAGGCTCTCGACAGACTGCGCACAGGCGTGCCGTCAGGGGTCGCCTGCCAGCTCATCGAGCGCTCCTTTCTGCCGACAATCACCTTCGGGGAGCGGGATTTCGTTGTCACTGTCGGCCCTGACGGGCTTGTCGTGAACACGGCCAAGTATCTTGACGGCCAGCCCCTGCTGGCCGTCAACCCCGATCCTTCCCGCATAGACGGCGTGCTGACGCCGTTCAATGTGGAGCAGGCGAGGACAGCCCTCAGGAAATCTATCTGGCGCGGCTGCAAGGTGAGAAAGCTCGCGATGGCCAGAGCCGAGTTTTCAGACGGCTCAAGACTCCATGCGCTCAACGATATCTTCATAGGTCAGAGGACTCACATGTCGGCGCGGTACTCGCTCTCCTACAGAGGGCGGCGCGAAGAGCAGTCTTCGAGCGGCGTCATTATCTCGACAGGAGCCGGCTCGACAGGGTGGTTCCGCTCAATACTCACAGGAGCGTCGGCTATTGCGGAGGCCTTCGACGCCTCTCCGTCGGCGGCAGGCATGAAGGATAGATGCCGCTTCGACTGGGAGTCGAGGTATCTCTATTTTTCAGTCAGGGAGCCGTTCATAAGCAGGACTTCCAGGGCTGATACGGTCTTTGGAAAGATAGAGGAAGGCGAAGCTCTCGAGATAGTCTCCCATATGCCGCAGAACGGCGTCGTCTTCAGCGACGGAGTGGAATCAGACTATGTCGAGTTCTCGAGCGGCGTGAAGGCTTCAATCGGCCTCTCGGACAGAGCCCTCTCCCTGATCGTGCGCTGATAACAGAATCCAGCCTCTGAGGCTGGATTCAGGACATAATTTTTCAGGCAGGCGGGACTATACGCATCCGGAGAACGGCCTCACTTTTTCCTGAGGTCCTTCAGAAAGGCCGGCTGGGTGAGCGCAAATTCGCCGCTTGTCGCTATTATCTTCGCCCTCACGTAGAGCTCGCCGCCCTTGAATTCGTATTTCGATTTCATGCCGTTTTCCTTCTTCAGTATCTTGCCGTCTTTCCCTATGAAAAAGATTGTGAATCTGCAGTCTCTCATCGGAGCGATTTCGACTGAATACTCATGCTCGTTTACAGTTATATCTTTCAGCAGGGCTCCTGTTGTGGCGTAGAACATGCCTTTTCTGATAGAGCTGATGATGCTGTCTGCAGTCAGCTCAGGAGCCTTCACCATTATCCAGCCGTTGCCGGGGTTGCAGTGATAGCGGCTGAAGTCCCCTTCGAAGACGTGCGCGTCGTCTGTGGCGCTTCCATATATGAGCTTGCCTTTCGAGAGGAGCTGATCCCACATCTCCTCGGTGCCGGGAACGCCGCCGGCACTGTAATTGTTCGTGTCCAGGTTGGCGTTTATCACTTCGAGCAGTACGGCTCCTGTTATCTTTTCAAGTGAATTCGCATCGAAGGACCATTTCCAGTGCGGATGGTTGATCTGGGCGATCCCGCCTGCCTCGTTGATGGCATTTATGTCCTTCTGCAGGATGTCTTCCATGCTGCTCCCGCGCTGAGGCTTGACGAGGCTTTTTATGTTGAGGGCCACTGTGTGGATGGGCTTCTTGTTGAATGAATTTGTCACTTCCTCGCCTGGGATGAGAAGAAACGGCGATCTGGATTCAGGTATCGTGTCCACGACTGTCAATTTGTTGTGATCTGTTATGGCGATGAAGTTATAGAGATTCTTCTGATACCATTTTATTACTTTTTCTGCTGACGAGCGGCCGTCGCTGTCTTTTGTATGGCAGTGGATGTTCCCCATGTACCATTTCATCTCATCGGCGTACGAAGCGGCAGAGAGCAGTAATGCAAATATCAGGGACAGAAGAATGGCTTTTTTCATTGTGGATACCTTTCTCGGCGTTGCCGGATATGTCGCTCTGAAGGAGATTATACTTGCAACAGACTGTTTAGTCAATCGCAGGCAGGGTAATATCAAGGCTGGAATGGTGTTTTAACCCAGCAGGTAATATGACGATTTCATGGATATCGCAGACTGACAGAAATCATCTGCATCTTCCCTGAGTGCTCCATTCAGAAGAAGAACCGGCTGATCTCTGTCGAAACTGAGTATACTGAAGCTCAGGATAAAACATCCTGAGGCGGACCTGTTCAGGATTCGGCAGACTTTTCAGATGGCTGTCGGCAGCGCTCCTGAGCAGGGGATCGCACGAAAGGAGCCGTACAATGCCACAGATGGACTGGTTTGACTATCTCAGCGCCGAGGGATTTCTTGGAGAGGGCTTTCTCGAATGGCCGCCGGCACAGCAGGCCGCTCTGAACGTCAGGAGGGCCCAGCAGGAGATGAACTCCCTGCCGGACAGACTGGAGCAGTCCGGAATCCGCATGAAGGACCCTGTCACGCTTGGTACTCTTGTGGATCTTGTAACCACGTTCACCAACCTCTCGATAGCAGTCAATCACTACGAGACGATGGCCGTGATGTACAATCTGAAAAGACTCCAGGAAGAGTCAGGCAGGTAGGGGGAGCCTTCAGGACCTGGCTCCCTTCGCTTTGAGGATTCTGACTATGCTGTCGTGCCTGGCGGCTTCTGCGCACTGCAGAGCCGTCATTCCCTTCTTGTTCTGCGCCGTGATGTCGGCGTTACGAGCCAGCAGCATCTCAAGTATCTCCCTGTGCCCTTTTGTCGCCGCATCGATGAGAGGCGTGTTCCCGTTCTTGGTGCGGGTGTTTACTTCGGCTCCGTGGTTGAGCAGCAACTCGACCACGTCTTTGCATCCTTTGTATACGGCGCCCTGCAGAGGCGTGTTTCCGCCGCGGGTTTTGATATTCACCGCCGCCCTGTGCGCAAGGAGCATCCTTACCATTTCGGTGTAGCCTCCTGAAGCCATGCTGTGAAGCGGCGTGAGGCCTTTTCTTGTCTGCGCGTTTATGTCTGCGCCGTGGTTTATCAGCAATCCCGCAATGTCCCTGTGGCCTTCGACGGCAGAGCTGTGAAGCGGTGTGGAGCCGACTTTTGTGCGGGCATTGACATCGGCGCCCATAGAGAGAAGGAACTCGACAACTGCAGTGTGTCCCCAGAAGGCCGCCCAGTGAAGGGCCGTCATATAGAACGTATCGCGCTTGTGTATGAGCTTTGAGTCTCCGCCTACCAGCTCTTTGACTTTTGCGAGGTTACCCGTTCCTGCATAATCATGGATTTCAGCCATCGTGCCATCCCTCATAATGCTGAATAATAGGGCTGTGTTGAGAGATTTCGAAGTGACTCTGCAACAGGCGCACTTCAGAGTATACATTTCGACATGTCAGCTTAAAATACCTGTGCCTGTCAAAAGTGGGGACAGCTTGCCATTATTTACAATTTGTTAACAAATCACGGCCTGGGCCTCTGTACAGAGAGTAAAGACAGCATCGTATCTCACTTTTCCGAGTAATGCAGTGGTCAAGTGGTCGAGGGATCCAGGGAAGGAAAAAATCTTCTGATATCTGACTCTCTCTATTCCAGGTAATCAATGTGAAGAAATTCTATTTCAATCCCTCGATCCATTGATCCCTCGAGCCCTGAAATACATGGGTAAACTTGATGCGAGACACTATTGACAGCCTGCAGATGTAGTGTTAATTTATATCTATGAACAGCGATATGAGAAAATCCGTCAAGATACTTAAGGCAGTCGGAGACAGGAACCGTCTGAGGATAATAAAGATGCTTCAGCATAAGAATGGCGCCTGTGTCTGCGAGATTCAGAAGATACTCGGCGTGGGGCAGTCCACCACGTCGAGGCACCTCCGCATTCTCGAAGAGGCCGAGCTGATCTATCCTGTCAGGGAAGGCAAGTGGATCAACTACTTCCTCAACAGAGGAGCTGAGGACGGTGAGATCAGCAGCGTGCTCATCATGCTCGAGAAGTGGCTCGAAGAGGACAGGCAGGTGCAGCTCGATTTAAAGAGGCTCGAATCTGCCAGCAGGACTTTTCTCTGCCCGGCCGAATAATTTTTTTGAAACTCACATCTATAATTCTAGATATGTGAATAAATAGTTTTTATTTCCGGAGGAATCATATGGAATCAAGCTGCGCCGCCCCTGCGAGGAAAAAGCTGTCCTTTCTGGACACCTATCTGACGCTCTGGATCTTTCTCGCGATGTTCATTGGAGTCGGCCTGGGCTATGTCTTTCCGGATGTTAACAGGATACTGTCGGCATTCCAGGTGGGAACGACATCGATTCCGATAGCCATAGGCCTCATTCTCATGATGTATCCGCCTCTCGCGAAGGTGAAATACGAGGAGATGGGACGGGTCTTCAGAGATGTGAAAGTACTCGTGCTGTCGCTGGTTCAGAACTGGATCATCGGTCCGATTCTGATGTTCGTGCTGGCAATAGTCTTTCTGAGGAGCTATCCTGAATATATGATGGGGCTCATCCTGATCGGCCTTGCCAGGTGCATCGCCATGGTGATAGTGTGGAACGAGCTGGCAGAGGGAAACACCGAGTACTGCGCCGGCCTCGTGGCTTTCAATTCGGTCTTCCAGCTTCTGTTCTTTTCCGTCTATGCCTGGTTCTTCATCACGGTCATGCTTCCGATGGTCGGTCTCAAAGGCGCGGTTGTAAACATCTCAATCGGCCAGATCGCTCAGTCGGTGTTCATCTATCTGGGGATTCCATTCATAGCCGGCGTCATCACCCGCTTCAGCCTTATAAAAGCAAAGGGGAAGGAATGGTACCAGACCCGGTTTATACCGAAGATAAGCCCGATCACGCTGATCGCCCTTCTCTTCACAATCGTGGTGATGTTCTCGCTTAAAGGGCAGTACATAGTTCAGCTGCCGCTGGATGTCCTCAGAATAGCCCTGCCGCTCTGCATATATTTTGTGATCATGTTTGTGGTATCATTCTATATGGGCAGCCGGCTCAGGGCAGGATACACGAGAACGGCGACGCTGTCCTTCACGGCTGCCAGCAATAACTTCGAGCTTGCCATAGCCGTTGCCATCGTCGTGTTCGGACTAAACTCCGGGCAGGCCTTCGCGGCAGTGATAGGGCCGCTCGTGGAGGTGCCCGTGCTGATCTCCTTAGTCAACGTGGCGTTCTGGTTCAGAAAAAACTGGTTCAAAGGTGAGAGTGACGATATGCAGGTGGCTCAATGCGCCTGAAGCCGGTGATGAGGCTTCCGTGAGAAGTGCTTTGGGCGTCAGTGACAGGAGTGAATGGCATGAGTGACAAAAAGTCTCGCTAATCCCGTTGAGCGGCAGTGAAAGGAATAAATGGCATGAATGATAAAAAAGTCGTGATAATCCCGTGCAGCGGCATAGGGAAGCCGATGGGAACGGTTGGCAGGCAGGCAGTCTATGACATCATAGAGAAGCGTTGCCAGGGAAAGAGCGTAACGACCTGCCTCGCGCTCCTCGTGTCAGGCGATGAGGAGGCGATGGCGCTGGTGCGGGAGAATCCCAGCATAGCTCTCGATGGATGCCCGAAGGAGTGCGCAAGGAAGAACATCATTCTGGCTGGAGGAAGTGTCAAGAGCGAGTTCCGGGTAATGGATCTTCTGAAAGCTCATCGTGACTGCAAGCCTGAATCGGTCCTCGATATCGGCGAAGGTGGAGAGAGGCTTGTCTCCATCCTGGCGGACAGAGTCGAAGAGGAGATAAACTCGATCCTCGGGGAGGCTGAGAATAATGGCTGATGATATCAAGGTTGGACTGATTTCCTGCAGCGGCGAGGAGATTTCACAGGGAACGCTCTCCAGGGCGGCTGTGCGGATTGTGCTGGAGAGGCTGAGGCCGCTGCAGACGGTGACAATATGCCTGCCTCTCTTCCTTGCAGGCGATGGCGGAGAGCGGGGCTTTGCCAGGCGATATCCCACGATTGCAGTCGACGGCTGCGCAAAGATGTGCGCCCGGAAGGGCACGGAAAAATACAGCGGCAAGGTCGATGACGTTATTGTGATTGACGATATCCTCGAGGCAATGGGCGAGAAGGCGCCGGCCTCCAGGAGGGACTTTACCGAAAGAGACTGGGAGCTCGCCGAAAAGGTGGCAGGCGAGATAGCGCACAGAGTTGATGAGGTCCTGGCGAGGAATGCATCGCAAAGGCTGAGTGACGGCGCCGGCGAGGCGGCTTCTGCTGCATGCTCATGCAGCTCGGGTCCGCGGACTGTCTCTGTCCAGATAGGCGGGAAAACGATCGAGCTTGCCGCCTTTGATGCGGTTGTCTCGCTCGTCGCGAAGAAAAAGGGCCTTTCAGATAGTGAGCGCAATGCCGAGCTGGTGAGGCAGGTGAAGATATACAATGCCATTCCGGATGTGATAACAGACGAAGAGCTGGAAGAGGCGCTGACCCGTGAGTGTATGAAAACTCTGAGAAAATAAACAAGGCGGTGTTTGAACATGGAAGAAAAAAAGCCTGGCTTCATAATGTGTGTCTGCACAGGGAAATGCCCCGGCTTCGCCAAAATGGACATGTGGGACTTCATAAACAGGATAAGGGTTGAGCTTCCTGTCGAGTATGCCTTCATTCATCCTCAGTTGTGTGAGGAGGATGGTGATCGATTCTGGAAAGACTTCCTGGTGCCGGGCAGGACATACGTGGTAGGAGGATGTGCCCCATCAATGCAGTACAAGCTTTTCAGGGATGCCTTCCAGGAGATGGGACTGGATATAAGGAAGGATCTGATTCCGCTCGATGTGCGAGATATGACGACTGAGCAGGCTTTCAAGGCTGTTGAGAAGAAACTGGAAGAGGCGGGGAAAGGAAATGAGTGACAATACCTTCATGGGAGTGCCCAGGGACAGGATCCCGTGGTATCCTGTAATTGACTACGGGAAATGCAACTTCTGCATGGAATGCGACAAGTTCTGCCCGCACAAGGTCTATGAGCGCCAGGAAGGAGATGTGAAGCTTGTCGTGAAAAATCCCGACAACTGCGTTGTCTTCTGCCGGGCCTGCTCAAAGACTTGCGAGCCTGACGCGCTTGCCTTTCCTGACAAGAAGGAGATAACGGCGCTTATCAAAGAGATAAGGAAGGAGATTGAGAGCCTGTGAGCGCAAATGATTTCTGCATTCTCCCCTGCAGCGGCCTGGACAAGAGCCTCGGGCAGATTACCAGGGCGGCGGCGCTCGAATGCTGCTCAGCCCTTCCCGATCTGGAGCTCATATGCCCTGTCGTGCTGTCGAGAGACCCCGAGCGGTACAGGGAAAGCATTGAAAAGAAAAGGCTCGTCGTTATAGACGGCTGCGGCACGAGATGCGCGACAAAGACGGCAGCTGCGGCGGACGCACGAATTGCCCTCAAGATATACGTTCCTGATGTGATAAAGAGCACCGGCAGGAAGCCTGAGACTTCTCTCCCTGGCGGCCCTGAATGCGGCGAAGTGGCGAAGGAGATTGCGCGGCTTATTATGCCGCATTGCACAGAACAAGAGAAAAAGGAGGCTCTGCCGGAAGATCTTGCAGGCTGGGAAAACCGGGAGATTGAGTTCTACGAGTCGATGGTGGACAAGTTTATATTTAAGGTCCCGAAGGAAGGATATCTTTTCAATGAAAACGACTGCTGGGCCTTTGTAATGGGCTCCACCGCGCTCGTGGGGATCAGCGATTATCTGCAGATAAACGCCGGTGACGTGATGTACGTCAGCTATCCTGAGATCGGCAGTGAACTGGCTCAGTTTGACGAGGCAGGCGACTTCGAGTCGAGCAAGGCGGTGCTGCAGGTCATCTCGCCTGTCTCCGGTGTTGTGACACGTGTCAACGAGGCTCTACAGGAGCATCCTGAGCTTCTAAACGAAGATCCCTACAGGAAAGGCTGGATTGTCGAGCTGAGGCTTTCCTGTAGGGATGATGACCGGGAGCTTCTGCTCGAACCCGGCGAATACTTTGAGAAGACAGTTGGAAAGGCAAAGAGAGAGATTGCAGGCCGTCATTAGCAGATGGCGCCGCCTGAATGAGGATGATTATTGAAAGGAGACTTAGCTGTGAAAAAGATAGAGATCCTGGGCGCAGGCTGCCCGAACTGCCTGAAGCTCCATGACACGACAAAGGAAATAGCGGAAAGTATCGGGCTTGAGTATGAGATCGAGAAAGTGCAGGATATGGACAGGATTCTCGAGTACAACATACTCGCCACGCCTGCTCTCGTTGTGAACGGCGAGGTCAAGGTGGCGGGAAGAATCCCAGGTCCGGATGAGATAAGGAAGCACCTGTCAGCCTGAGCGTCCGGTTCGCTGTGCCGGAAGACATTTGTCCAGGCAGGCTTTCATCAGTTCAATGAAATCGGCCTGACACTTTACGTCATCAAAACAGGTGTGTTTCCGCATACCTGTATCGAAAGTGTTTGATCCATCACATTCCTGAAGGAGGATCCATGAGAAAGCTTCTGCTTCCAGCAATAGTTCTGTCTCTTTTTATCACGATGACCGCCGCGGCAATGGCGGAGAAGCCACCGAAACCAGCCGCGCCAGGGAGCACTGTGATAGTCTATTACTTCCGGAACAACTACCGGTGCCCGTCGTGCAAGAAGATAGAGACCTACACGCAGGAGACCGTGACCACCAGGTTTGCCGATGATATCAACAAAGGCGTCGTCACCTTCAAGATGGTGAACGTCGACGAGCCGGCAAACAAGCATTTCATCAAGGACTACAAAATTTTCACGAAGCAGGTCGTGCTGGTGGAGATGAAAAACGGCGTGCAGACGAGATGGAAAAATCTTGACAAGATATGGGATCTCCTCGGCGACAAGAATAAGTTTACTTCCTATATCGAGCAGGAGGTAAAGGCATTCAAGGGAGGCTCATAGTGGAATCCCTGTTGGCAGGCTCTGTCACGGCAGTCTGGCTGGGCATTCTGACTTCCATAAGCCCATGCCCGCTCGCCGCAAATATCGTTGCCATTTCTTTCATAGGCAGGCAGGTAGGAAAGACAGGAAATGTTCTGCTGGCCGGACTTTTCTATACCCTCGGGAGGGCGCTCACCTATATAGCCCTGGCGGTTCTCATTGTCGCGAGTCTCCTTTCGATGCCTGAGCTCTCCATGTTCCTGCAGGAGTGGATGAACAGGATAACAGGCCCGCTTCTCGTCATCGTAGGGCTGGTGCTTCTCGAAGTGATAAACCTCAGCATGTTCAGGGGCCGTGGAATCAGTGATTCGATGAAGCAGAAGGTGGAAAGGAGCGGCATATGGGGCGCGGGACTTCTCGGGGTCGTTTTTGCCCTCACATTCTGTCCGGTGTCGGCAGCGCTTTTCTTCGGGAGTCTGATCCCGCTCTGTCTTGCGGGCGCAGGGTCGAAGGTGCTCTTTCCAGCCCTCTACGGACTGGGCACGGCTCTCCCTGTGATTGTCTTTGCATTCATCATAGCTTTTTCCGCGCAGTCGGTCGGAAAGGCTTTCAACAGCCTCACAAAGGTGGAGCTGTGGGCGAGGCGCATAACGGGAATAGTCTTTATCCTGGCTGGAATATATCTTTCGCTCAAGCATATCGGAGGGCTTTTCTAGAAAAGGCTGCTCCCGCGGAAATGAGGTGATTCAATGAACAGCGGCCGGACCTTGACATTTGATTCACAGTGGCTGAGAGACTATCTGCACGAAAACGGCGGCGTCATGAATGTCACAGAGCGCTATGTGACGCTTGGCTGATGACAGATATTCAAAGCGCCATCAGGTTTGATGGGCCAACCGGACAGCATATCGGAATTTGAGCGCTATACGGCAGGCGATCTCACCTTCTTTCTGCACAGGGAGCTTTGGCAGACGAGAGATCTCTCGAAAGGCGAGCTCGTAATCCGCATCGAAGGCTACGGCCGATTCACGCTCACCCTCTCAAAAAGTGGGGACAGTTAACCATTATTTACATTTTGTCAACAATTCCCGGCTAGATAACAGTAGACGGAAACGATGCCGGGATGAGGCGCGGAAAGATATAGCAATGCGCATTGAAAAATTCAGTATCAATAAGACGGAATCATAGATTACAGCTGAACATGCATTTTTCGTTGCTGCAATTACCTGTTCTCCGGAGTAATAATCAGGAAGTGAGATAACATGGAAGAGAAAAAGTGCTGCTGCTGTTGCGGCGGCTCTCTAGAAGAATGCGGCGCAGAATCCGGCACAGGACCTCCCTGGGTATCGGGATATGTCGATACACCGGCAGGGAAGGTTCCCGTGATCAGCTCTGAGCTTTCTTTGCATGATCTCATTGGGGCAGTCTGCATGAGGCTCTCGCTCGGAAGGGACAGATACAGAGTCGATCCCGGCCTTTACGCGCTGGGGGCTCCCGGCGACAGCTCGCCGGTGCTTGTCACGGCCAATTACAAGATGACCTTCGATGTTCTGAGAAAGTCGCTGAAAGACAGAAACGTATGGCTTCTCGTTCTCGATACGAAGGGGATCAATGTCTGGTGCGCAGCCGGCAAGGGAACGTTCGGAACTGAAGAGCTGATAAGGAGAATAAGCGAGACAGGCCTCGATAAGGTTGTCAGTCACAGGAGCCTGGTGCTGCCCCAGCTCGGCGCGCCCGGCGTGGCTGCCCATGTCGTCAGGAAGGAGACAGGCTTCAAAGTCAATTACGGTCCCATCAGAGCCGGCGATATTCCCAGATATCTCAACAATGGGATGAAGGTGTCCGCTGAGATGCGGAAAGTGACATTCACAATGTCGGAGCGCCTTGTGCTTATACCGGTCGAATTGATGGCTTCGCTCAAGCTTACTCTGGCAGCGCTAGCGGTGACATTAGTGCTGGGAGGCCTTAGCCTGAAAGGCTTCAGCGTGGAAAAAGCGCTTTCGATCGGAGTCTATGGCTTTATCCTTTATATTGCAGGCCTTGTCTGCGGAGCTGTGTTCGTGCCGGCTCTGCTGCCCTATATTCCGGGAAGAGCTTTCTCACATAAGGGCTTCATTGCGGGAGTTGCAGTGGCATGGCTGCTCGCGGCGATTGCCGGGAAGGGTATGCTGGCATCGCTTTCCTCATTGCTGATAATCAGTTCCGTATCGTCATTTTTTGCCATGAACTTTACGGGCGCAACGCCATTTACCTCCCTTTCAGGCGTCAAGAGGGAGATGGCCATTGCGGTACCTGTTCAGATTACGGTCATGATAATCGGCGCCGTTCTCTGGAAGGTTGCAGGATCGGCACAGGAGGGACTATGAAGGGATTCAGATATCTTTCCGGTGTGGCTACATTGAAGCTGGAAAGAGATAAATGCAAAGGATGCGGTATCTGCCTCGAGGTCTGCCCGCACGATGTGCTGTCGATGAAAGAAGGCAGAGTCGAGATTGCTGATCGAGATGCCTGTATGGAGTGCGGAGCCTGCGCCCGGAACTGCGCTTTCGAGGCTCTCTCTGTGGAAGCAGGGGTGGGCTGCGCAGCTGCTGTCATATTGGGATTCCTGAAAGGCACCAAGCCGACGTGTGACTGCTCCGAAGGCAGCTCCTCATGCTGCGGATAAATGTGATTCTGTCATTGGTCGGCACCGTTCGATTACAGGAAGCTAGTTGAAGCGTCGGGATTCAAAGGCGTCAATGTCTCAGTAAAGAAATCATCAGCCTGCACCGCGTACCGCTCGGAAGATCCGCTGGTGAAGGCGATAAGAGAGAAGCTCGATGATGGAGAATCTCTCATCGGCAAAGTGGTCAGCGTTTATGTCGAAGGTTACAGGCAGAGCCCTGCCAGGCAATGCCGGGCCTGTATGGCTGAGTGGTAAGCCTGCAGGTCCCGCTCTCATGGCTGATTGAAAGCAGCGTCTTTCTCGTCTGGTACAAAAGGATTTCATACTGTTTTGTCGTATTGACAATTCTGCAAAAACACAAAACTGGTGATTGTCCCCGGGTTCAGACAAAACCGCAGAGTTTTTCGGTTAATGAAAAAGTAGTTAACTGTCCCCACTTTCCCAGTTTAAAAGTAGTAAACTGTCCCTGCTTTTTGCAGAGAAAGTAGTTAACTGTCCCCACTTATGAGACACGTTGCAGATGGAATTACGATACTGAATCGATACGGGAATTTCAGCACGGCCTGCTGGGTCTTTCACCACGGCGGAGAGGCTGCTGTGATAGAGATGCCGCCTTTCAACAGGATGCGGGAGAACTCCCCCTATGACGATGTCAGGAACTTCACCGACCGATACGGGATATATCTCAAATATGCATTCCTGAGCCATACCCACTGGGATCACTGCAGGACGCTCCCTTATTTCAGGAAGAAATTCATGGAGACGACTTTCGTAACCCACACGTCGTTTTATCACGACAGATACTTCAGGAGCCTCATCCACGTGATCCCCTGGAGAAGAGGCGCCCGCTCCCGGAATGTGCAGACAAACTTTGACGACGTCTTCAGCGAGCCGCTCTGGTACGGCTCCCTGGGAGGCGAACCGCTCTATGTCATCCACGCCCCGAAGCATTCTTACTCCGATCTTCTGATAGTGTTCAAGGGCGCGATGATAACGGGAGACTGGTACATAGGCGACCTCATAGACTGCAACAACCTGGTGAGGCCCCGGGACAAGATAAACTCTGTAAACCTGGTCGAGCACATCATCGGAAGCCTCGGATACGGCGTGCATATGCTCTTTGCCGCTCACGGCAACAATCTGCTCTATGACGTGGACTTCTTTTCAGTGATGGAGCAGTGCAAGGTGAGACATTAGTGAAACGTTCATCTTTTGTTAATTGACTTGATCATGCCCGGTTGGGTATACTGAAGTTGAAAGAGCGGAAATACCGCATCAAAAACAGATAGAGACAACACATAAAGGCTCGCAGAGAGCCAGACAATTGGGACAGATTTGGAGAAAGGCATCGCAGCAGACTAATCGGAATGCCATATCCCGGGAGAGGAGAAACTCCGGAATACAGGCCTTGAATTAAAAGGTACGTTCCGACCTGTATTCACAAAAGGGAGGTATGGCAGATGTCTTTCGTGAAATGGGAACGGGTGTGCTATAACAAAACAATGGTCTGTCGCACAAAGGTGGCAGGCGGCTGGCTGGTGTGGTCGAACGACAGGCAGTCAGGCGGAGTGACTTTTCTCGCCGACCCCAAGAACAAATGGGGAAAAGTGGCCAGAGAGTTCGAAGAGCACAGGTAATATCATAGATCGTCAAAGACAGTCGGTAAGACACTTCCTGCAATGGATGTGTCTTTACTTATTTCCCGGCTGGGACCTCGACGCGCTCCGTTTTGACCCACGATCTCTGCGTGCCCCTGATATCCTGCCAGATTGCCGAAATCACGACGACGAGCCAGCACTGGCAGTATGTGAAATACGACAGGAAGATGAGGAAGAAGTTCTTCGGGTTGTCCTCCCGCTGGAACGAGAGGGCCAGAAAGACCTCCAGCACGAACAGAAAGTAGCCGAGGATCCACACCGCGCCAAACGGGCCGAGCAGCGAGATGCTCCATATGCCTGTGAGCCCGAGCAGGAAGACCAGGTCGGAGAATATGACGGCCAGCAGAAAGATGTAGTAGAGCGACAGCGAGTAAAGGATCTCCATCGCGAGGGCCTTTGACGTAAACCTCGGCAGTTCCTTGAGAAACTTCCACAATACGTAGTTGTTGCCCCTGACCCATCGTCGGCGCTGCTTGAACCAGATGTTGAGCGCCTGAGGCTCCTGCTCCCACGTTACTGCGTATGGAATGAATGCGATGCGCTTCCCCTTCTGATAGATCCTTATCGTCAGCTCCGAATCCTCTGTCAGCGCGTCTTCGTCCCATCCTCCCAGTGATATCATCAGATCTCTCTTGACGACGAAGTTAGTCCCTGACAGGGTGGATATCTTCAGAAGCTGCCACCTTCCTGCCTGCACGATCCACTGGAAGCCTATGCCTTCGATGTTTATGAACCTGGTGAGGAGATTTTTATCCTTGTTTTCGCATCTGAACATCCCCAGCGCTCCTCCCAGCTCCGGATGAAGCTGCATGGTGCCGCAGAGGTAGAGCATGCTCTGCTTCTCCGGCTTGTTGTCGGCGTCGAAAACGGCAATCAGCTCGCCTTTCGTCTCTTTCAGCGCTATGTTCAGGGCTCTCGATTTTCCTTTGCCGCCTTCCGGAGGAGTAGTGTAAATGATCCTGAGCCTCGGCTCCGATTCCCTGATCTTCTCCAGGATCTCTCCGGTTTTATCGGTAGAGGAGTCGTTGATGACTATCAGCTCCATCCTGTCAGCGGGGTATTCCATGTCCAGGATCCCACGCACCGTCCTCTCGATGACCTTTTCCTCGTTGTGAGCCGGCACAAGCACAGACAGAAACGGAAACTGAAGCGTTCCCGATTTAATCATCTCGTCTATCTGGGCCTTTTCCCGCCTCGCCCTGTGATAGTATACGAAGCCCATAATGCTCAGGATGAACTGGTAGGCGATCATGAACCATATGAGACCTACTGACAGCGAGAAAAGGGAGTTCATGATGAGATCAAAATCAACCATTACGTTTTCTCCTCACTCTGTTGAAAAGCAATAGGGCAAAAAGGAGTCCGCAGGAGAAGAGTCCGAAGAAGAAGAGGAGCTGGGCCTCGAAGTAGGAGAAGATCTCCACGTCGAAGGAGAGCCGGCTCTCGCCGAGGATGCGGACTGTATGTGTCCCTGAAGGGAGCCTGATGATCCATTCTCCCTCTCCCATCAGCGGGTTCTCGTCGAACTTTTCCCCGTCCACCCATACGTCGAGCGGCTCCCTGTTGATCGATGCATAGCAGGCGGAGGGGCTGGTGTATTCGACGACCTCCTCGCTTCCCTTCTCGCCGAGCTTCATTATATCGCCGCTCATCCACAGGAGGTGGATCGGATCGAGAAGCTCTCTCTGCGGCGATGGATATACGACATCCGGCGGCTGCTCAAGCGCAGAGGCGCAGTATGGCTGGTCGCCTTCCAGGATCGTAGCCTCGCCGTATACAACCACCCTGCATCCTCCCTTTGAAGCTGACTGCAGCAGCTGGAAGAGCTCCGCTCCTGCCGGTTTTGCATATGCGAAGCCGCCCTTCTCCTTATGGCAGTCCACCACGTTCAAGTCCATTCCCAGGCGCTCCATCGGGATGCCAAGCGCCGTATACGCTTCGATGAGGGAGCCGTATCTGTCAGGAGGTAGATCCCACATGCGCATCGGGTCTTCCACCACGAATGTGAAGGGATACTCTTTCAGCAGCTCTGTGAGCCTCTGTGAGTTTACGCCCCAGTTGTCCCTCACTTCAGGCGATTTTATGCTGTCCACGACTGTCACTACGATGTCGAAGTCCTTTTTCTCCTCTTTAATCTCTGTAAAGAGAGCCAGGCAGTCCCTGTGGAGTCTCATGACCAGCTCCTCCCTGAAATCCAGGAAAGCCTTCAATGCCGCCGCATTCTTCCTGTAATAGCGCCTGGAGGCAGGTGAGAAGATCTCGCGCATGTCGAATTTGTGGAGATGCTTGAACTCCTTCAGCGCTGAGGGATGGAATGGAGCGTAAGTCTCAGGTCTCTTGAGCCCTTCGCCTTCGAAGTAGACCTCTGCGAGGTTCACGCCGTCAAAATCGTATCCTGTGAGAAGCTTCCTGACGTCTGCGAAGACTGCGTCTCTGCACTCGGGATCTTCCAGGGCGAGAGGATACCGCCACGAAACGTGAAGATCCTTCCCGGTGAAGCCCTTCTCGCGGAACCTGGGGTTGTTGTCCCAGAATGTCTTGTTCAGGTAAGGGAGCTCGAGCCATGCATAGACGGCTATGCCCTGCTTGTGGCAGACGCTGATGAGGCGCCTGTAGTCGAAGGTGTAAGTCGGGTAGAAGTGCCAGGTCGCCACATGGATGGCTCTTATGCCTTCTTTCCTCCAGCGCTTTGCAAGCACTTCGACGCTTTCATTCTGACGGAGACCGGGATCGAAATATGCCTCGAGCCTGGGCACGTTCCTGGAAGGATGGAGCCTGAAGAAGTCCAGCACTGTCGTTATCAGCGTCGGGAAGCGGCCGTAGCCTTTTCCCGTCTCGGGGTCGTATCTGGTCGACAGGAAGAAGATGCCTCCCTCCTTTTCCCTCCTGATGAGCCCTATCGGGAACCCGTCGTTGCTCTGGTACACCACTTTGTCCGTCTCGACAGGAGAAACGATCTCCATTATCCCTGAAGTGAAGAACTCGAGAGTGTTGTAGACGTCCTTCACGCCTTTGACCTCCACCTTTCCGCCTCTCGAGATGCCGAGCGACTTTGAAAGCTCTGAGAAGCCGTCGAGAACGAGGATGCCTCCCTTTGTGAAGAAGCCGTCGAACTGGCCATCCTTTATTGTGCCCATCATCGCGACATTTCCCTGCGGAACTATGAATACGTTCTCAGACCTGAGCGCGCCTGGGGATTCGATCTTCGACACAGGCACTCCGAGGCTCTGGAGAGTCAGCAGATAGGCCTCCTGATTCTTTGCATCCTCGCCTTCGGCGTCAGATTTCCAGAGTATGGCGGCCGAGACGCCCTTTTTCTCCTCTTTGCCGTGGTTCGTGACACGCTCGGCTATGTTTGTGAAGAATCTGGTGAGTGAGCCAATAGGCTTCGAGTCGATTCCCTCGGCCACATAGATCCATTTCGGCTTGCAGGTGACGGCCTTTTTAACTGCAGAGGTGAGCTTTGTGTGGGATACTTTCTCTTTTCTCTCGCGGCCCTGCTCATCGAAGAGATATTCTCTGAGGAACTTCCCCTTGAGATTGATCCTGAGCGTTCCCTTTCCGGAGACGACGCCTTTGTCTTCAAAAGAAACTATGTTGTTGAAGTCTCTTGCGTCTATGAAGCTGAAGCCGTTGTTCTTCAGCGACTGCACCGTCTCTTTGAGAACCGAAGGGTCCAGGAAGGGATGAAAGACGAAGCCTGCCACGCAGTCTCTCAGGCACTTCATCTTCTCCGCAGTCTCGACGATCTTCTTTCCCGCTTCCAACTCGCCGTCGACATCCTCTTTTCCCTCAATCAGCTTGAATGGAATATAACCAAGGTATTCAGGGATAATGCGCTGGCCGTATAGATCCTTTTCTATTATGAACGGGAATGACTGGGTTATGTAGTACTGGTTCAGGAATATGCGCCGCTCGCTCGCAGTCGAGAAATGACGGGCGATGATTCTGTAGTCGAGCGATGAAGCCAGATACTGCGGGGTCTCCCACATGAGCGGGAAAAGAGTGCACTTGAAGCACTCGTCCAGAGCGCTCTTGAGCTTCTTCTCAACGAATTTCGGAGAGTCTTCCTTAACGGGCTTTCCGGCTTCAGTATCCCAGAACTCAGAATCGATTGTAGTCGTGCCTGTCAACTGATGTGAATAGCCGTGCAGCACTATCGTACCGCCTTTCGAGACGGCGTATTTCAACGCCCCGACGAGCCTTGGGCGGCTCGAGAGAGGGATTTCCTGGTCAGTTGCAGGATCCACGTAAAGCGGAACCAGAGAAATCTGGAACGGCACATTCATCGACGAAAGCGTGTCTGCCAATCCCTTTACGCACTCGGGTTTCGTGGAGGGATTCACATCCTCGATTCTCACTGTCGCCATTGCCTTGGTGTTGTGTGCCTCTCCGAGGAAGTCGTGGAGAATGTCGCAGAAGGCGAGGTATCTGTCGGCGCCCTCGACATATGAGAACGGTATGTCTGCTATATACCAGAAGCTTCCACTCTGCATTATGTAAGGAAGCTGCCTGTCATCTTTTTCAGCCCAGGCGTAGATTTTGACCTTTTTGTCGGTTTTCACCTCGTTCATTCTGAGATTTCCCTTTGACAGCAGAACTCCCTTGTATGTCACTTTCGATACGCCGTCAATCTTAGCCGTGAAGTCGATTCCCAGCTTTTTATCCCTGTCCTTCTTCAGAAGCTGTTCTATGTGATTGCCGATCCAGAAGATGTGATCCTTTGAATTGAGCATGTCCTCTATGAGATCGTCAGGGATGTCATAGTCTGCCTGGCAGCCTGCAAAGAAGATGGATGAGTATTTTTTTATCTCACCTTTTTCGTAGAGCGAGACCGGCACCATATAAGTCGGAATGCTGAAATGGCCGAGGAGATTGGAGATCTGGAGGGCTCCCGCCCGGGATGCGTCATCACCCTTCTTGTCGTCGAAGAGAATGAGCGCCTTCTTCGATTGCGCCGCCCATGCCTGCTGAGGCGGGGAAAGCGCCGTCATCAGCGCGAAAGAGATGAAAAGCAGAGACAATGCCAGAACCGGACCGGTTTTTTTCATATATCATCACCTGAATGCTACGCAGAATTCTCCAAAGTGCACTATTTTACTGCTCTGATGAGCCTCCTGTGCTGTTGAGCCTGTCGAGCCTCGAGCTCACGGGATTGTAGAGATCTTTGCCCTGTGTTTCCCGGTGGGCAGGCAGATTATCCACTCCCTGTCTCCTGTGAGCACCTTTTTCTCAGCAGGGGCCCTGTCTATCCAAAGCCTTTTCGGCTCCCTTGTCAGGGCGACGTAGCAGGTGGTGGGACAATCGTATTCAAGCGAGGCCGCCTGGGAATTTCCGCTCAACGACAGCAGATCGCCGTTGCTCCAAGTCACTTTGAGGCTGCCTGTGTCTTCAGGAGCGGGATCGGGAATTATCACGTTTGACGGAGCCTCCATCACATATCCCAGATAGGGAATATCATGGTTTGCAACAGTGCTCTCTGCATAGAGCACTACCCTGTGCCCGTCTGCCGAAGCGGCTCGAAGCATCTGGTAGAGCTCTGCTCCTGTCTGCTTGCTGGAAGCGAAGCCGTCGCCCTTCTTGTGGATGTCCACTACATTCAGGTTCATCATTATCTTCGACGATGGCACGCCAATCTGGTGGTATGCCTTGATCATGTGCTGATAACGCTCAGGGCCCAGGTTCCACATCGTGTAAGGATCCTCGGCCACGAGAGTGAATGGGTAGTCCTTCATCATCGCGGCGATGCGCTCCGAGTTCACTCCGTAGTTCTCGGCAACTCTCACGCCTTTCAGGCTGTCCACTATGGTTATGATCACCTCGAAGTTCTTCTTCTCCTTCCTGATCCCGTCGAGGTAGGCAATGAAGTCGGAGTGAAGGCCGGTTATCAGATCCTCTCTGAATCTGTGGTAAGCCTGCACCGAATCGGGGCTCTTCTGCCAGTAGTGAGGCGAATCCTTGGAAAGGATGTCTCTCATGTCGAAGCCGTATTTATCCTGGAATGCCTTCAGGGCGGAAGGATGGAACGGCGAAAGGGTCTCCGGCTGGCTGAAGAGATCTCCCTCGTTTTCGAGATAGAGCTCTGCCAGGTTGACTCCGTCGAAGTCGTATTTCTTGAATATCCTGTCCAGCTCCCCAAAGATGGCCTTTTTGCAGCTCTCGTCTTCCAGGGCCAGCGGATAGCGCCAGAAGTTCTGCACGTCCTTCCCCTGGTAGTTCTTCTCTCGGAATTCAGGGTGGTTCTGCCAGAAGGCGATTGTGTAATGGGGGAGCTCTAGCCACGCATAGACTGCAATGCCGTGGCGGTGGCACTCGTCAATGAGCTTCCCGTAGTCGTAGGTAAAGTCGTTGTAAAAATGCCACATGCCGACGTGGAGGCGCCTGATCCCCATCTTTCTCCACAGCATAGCCAGTTCTTCAACTGAGGGGCCGCCGGATCTGCAGCCCGGGTCGAAATATGCCTCGAGCCTCGGAACGAAGCGGGGAGGCGTGAAGCTGAAAGCATTGAGCACCGTGTTGAGAAGAGTGGGAAATCTCGAATAGCCCATCGCCGATTCTGGATCATAGAGCGTTGAGAGGAAGAAGACCCCGCCTTCGCCGGAGTTCCTCAGAACTCCCAGTGCCTGGCCGTCTGTGCTCTGGTAAACCACTCTGTCCCTGGAAGAGGGAGTTATATATTCCATCGAACCTTCAGTGAACAGGTCGATTCCGTTGACCAGATCCTTCACGCTTTTCACGTCGGCCTGGCCTTCGCTCCTGAACCCGAAGGCCTCTGAAAGCCCGCTGAAGCCGTCGAAGACCAGCACGCCGCAATTTTTCACAAATGACGAGATCTTCCTGATTTCTTCCGTGGAGAGCGATGCGGCGCTGCCGTGGGGAACTATCAGTATGTTCTCTGCTTTCAGCGCGGAAAGGCTTTTGATCTGATGTACCGGGATACCCGTGCTTTTAAACGTTTCAAGATAGGCCTTCTGGTTCTTCAGGTCCTCTTTGGCGACGCCATCTTTCCACAGGATCGCCGCATCTGCCGCGACGGTCCCGTCTTCAGCCTCTGCGACGTATATCCATCCCTGGGGAAGCTTTATGGAGCGCTTTTCCACGGCAGTGAGCCTCTTTCTGCTCACGCGCTCTTTCCTCAGAAGGCCGTTATTGTCAAAGAATTTCTCATGGAGAAGCTGCTTTTTCAGCGTGACTTCCACGGAGCCATTTCCGGACATTATGACCCTGTCGTAGAGGGAGACTCTGTTGTCCATTCCGCGCACGTCGAGGAAGGAGCATCCCGCCGACTTCATCTTCGAAACGATTCTTTTCAGCAGAGATATTTCCATGAACGGATGAAAGAAGAAGCCTGCCACGCTGTCACGCACGCAGTGCATGGTCTTTTCAGTCTCTACCAGTCTGTCGGCGGCTTTCTGCTCGCCTTCGAGGTCTTTTACTCCGTCTTTCAGAAGATATGGAACGTAGGTCAGGTATTCAGGGACTATGCGCTGTCCGTATATGTCGCGCTCAATGACGAACGGGTAGTTCTGCCTGGAGTCGTAGATGTCGAAGAAGATCTTTCTTTCACTGCCTGTCGAAAAATGCCTGGCGATGATGCTGTAGTCTTTTGCCGAGGCCAGATAGTGCGGCGTCGTCCAGAGGAGCGGGTAGATTCCGCATGCGAAGCATTCATCGAGCGCCTTTTCGAGCCTTTCCTCCACATACAGCGCAGAGTCGCATTCGAGAGGGCGATCGCTCTTCATGTCCCAGAACTCCGAGTCTATCGTCGAGGCGCCTCTGTATTGATGAGTGCAGCCGTGAAGAGTGACTGAGGCTCCTCTTTCGGCAGCATAGTGGAGAGCCTTTACAAGCGCCGGCTTCTGCGATATCTTTATCTCCTTGTCGTTGGAGGAAGTCATATAAATCGGTACCAGGGAGATCAGAAACGGGACCTTCATCGCCGAGAGAGTGTCGGTTATAGCGATTATGCTCTGAGGGTCTGTCGTGGGGTTTACATCTTCTATCCTGACGACTGCTCTGTGCTGCTCCCTGTGATTGACTCCCAGGAAATCGTGCAGGATGTCGCAGAATGCGAGATAGCGCTGCGGCCCGTCTTCTATCTGGAACGGAGTGTCGGCGAGATACCAGAAGGAACCGCTGTTTACCATGTAGGGGAGGCAGTCATTTCCCCTGTGAGCCCATGAGAGAACCTTTGCGTGCTCCCTGGCCGAGATGAGGAAGATCTCAGGCTTTCCTTTCGTGAGACGCGCTCCCCGGTAGTCCACATAATCAACAGGTGACGCGGCGTTTTCCGCCTTGATCCCCCGTGAGGCAAGAAATGCCTCGGGAAGGCTTTCCAGGTGCGCGCCCAGCCAGAAGAGCCTGCCTCTGTAGTTCACGGCATCCTTCAGAAACGTCTCAGTCACCGGTGATGTCTTCTGTGAGCCCACGAAGATCGCGAAGAGATAGCTGTTAATTGTACCTTCCCGGTAAGACGAGACCGGGCAGAATTCCGATGTGACGCCGTCCCTGTAAAAGTGTCCTATCAGGTTGCTGACGTGCACGGCCTCAATCTGTGAGAGATCGTGCAGTTTCTGATTGTCGTAGACAATGAGCACCTTGCGGCTTCCCTGCGCCTCTGCGCCAGATATCAGAGATATAAGGAAAAGCAGGGCTAGAGCAGATATGCAGAGCTTTGAGAATATTTCTGCAGCGTATTTTGCTGTAAACTGTGATGAAAAAGAGTGCGGACGATGCATCATCGCTATCTCCTTGGTCTGTGGTTTTTATAAAATACCATTGTTTCTCTATTTTATTCCTATTTCCTCTCTACAGTGAGAGGGCCGGCATTTCTGCCTTCAGCCGGGAGGTTAACAGGGATATGCAGGCGAACTGAAATGCAGGGGCTTTTCTTACGAAAGTCCATTATTGCGGAAGTGGAAGGGGGATTTCGATGAAGACTGTGATGCGCATTGTTATCGTAATGGCGGTGATGCTGCTTCTTGCCTCTGCGGTGAAGGCGAAGGTGATGGAGTTCGAAGACGTGAAGGACGGCAGCATTGTCATCTCTTTTACAGTTGACCTGAACGGCGACGGCAAGATGGAAAAAGTAGGTCTGAGGGCGTACAATAAGACTGAAGAAGAGTATCTGGGCCAGATAGTTGTTTCTGACAGCAGGGGCACCACGATCTGGGAGAGTCCGAAGATGAAAGACAGGAACAGCACGGATCCATTTCTGTTCGGCGCTTTCACCGCAGGCTGCTCGCTTCCGGAAGTCGTGGCAGACATTGACGGAGACGGAAAGATCGAGATGCTCATCACCGCTCGGATCTCTGATGTCAGCCCGATGCCGTACCTGGAGTTCAGATGGGATGGGAAAAAGTTTGTTTTCATCCAGGAAAAAGTCCTGATGGAGAGCTCGAAAGGCTCTGGAGAGTTCGCCTGGCAGAAGCGGCAGAGCCATAGCGGATGCTGGATATTGAGTTTTAAAGCTTCAAAAGGCGACGGCACTTTCCTCGTATACATATTCAGCCGCCGTGACGGGAAGGAAATGGGCGGACAGGCGGAAGTCAGGCCGACCAGGAGCGGCTTCAAGGTGATCAGGTGGGTTCACCCGCTCAAGCCTGTCATCAGCTGAGACGGCTCGGGTTAGAAAGAGAAAACGCGGGAATTGCTGAGATTCCCGCGTTTTTTACCCGCTTCTTTTCCAGGCATTGAAAGCCTTTCCCCGGCTTACTGCCCGCCTGTGGTGGTCCAGTAAACCTCTGCAGTCCCGTCCCTGACGCCGACTGCCCAGCCTGTCGTGCTGTTGTAGAAGAATACCTTGCTGAGATTGCCATTCCTGGGAGCCGTCTGCACATACCATTTCGATGTTGTATTGTCATAGGCGATGATCGTTCCGCTGTTACCCACAGCATATCTGTGAGTCGCATCTGGTGTGTCGGCGCTCTTCAGTAAGCTTATGCCTGTGAGGCCTGTGAGATCATAGGCTGTCCAGTTGTTGCCTCCGTTGGATGTGTCAAAGAGAACAGGAGTCGTTCCTCCGGTGTCTCCCACCACGATGCCTGATAGCGATGAATAGAAGCCTATGTCATAAGTATTGTAAGTGTTCAGATCCAATGTGCCTGAGCCTGCCCATGCATTTGCCCCTCCTGAACTATTCAGCAGGCACATCCCGTTGTCGGGCGTGCTTGCGTAGTATATGCCTGTTGCCCGGTAATCTGTTGTTCCTGGAACTGTGGTTATTCCATATATTGTTGTTGCTGTGATTGGAATGATCCCTCCGCCAAGCGCCCATGTCGCACCGTCATCTGTGGACCGGAAAAAAACACCGTTTCCCGACGAGTTCACCCCGGTTATCCATCCTATTGTATGCGATGTATCGAAGGTGATGTCGTTTACCTTGTTTCCTGTGCCTGCGGCGAGACTGGTCCATATCCACGAGGTTCCGCCATTAGTAGTGCGATAATACCCTGAGCCGCTCGTAGAATTGCCTATGGCAATACCTGTGTTGATATCGATGAAGTAAACTCCTGTCAGGGTTACTCCGTCGCTGGCCAGAGGGATCTGCTGTGTCCAGTTCAGCCCCCCGTCTGTAGTCTTCATCACGAGGGAATTGGATGACGCTTTGCCCACGGCCCATCCTTCAGTGGCGCTGACAAAGTGCACGCCGTTGAACTCCGAGTTTGCCATGAAAGACGAGCTCGGGTAAGACCATCCGAGGACTGTCACAGAGTAAGCACTGCTTGTGCGGCTTGCCGCATCTGTCACAGTCACAGACTGCGCTCCTGTAGGAACTGACGTGCTGACAGTAACGCTGATCAATGTATCAGTCCATCCTGCTATGAGCGCTCCTGCATGCGCTACTCCGCCTATGGTCACAGTGCCGCTGGTGGCGCCGAAGTTTGTGCCTGTGATGCTCATGTAGTTGGCCTTCATGACAGGAGTCGCAATCGATGCGATTGTCGGAGTGCTCCCTCCTCCTCCTCCTCCTCCGCCGCCGCCCCCGCCGGACTGCTTGGTGGTGAAGCTCCACGTGTAGTCATTGCCCATCGCGTTTCCGGCCAGATCCTTAATGGTCCCGCCCAGCATTGCGGTATAGGCCGTTCCTGCAGTCAACGACGTTGACGGCACAAAGCTGACAGAGTTTCCGAGCGTCGATATGGTGCCGGATATGCCGGCCTTGCCTGCCGTCACGGTGAAGGTCGTTGAGTTTACCGTCTCCGGATCGATATTCTTTGTGAAGACGGCTGAGATTGTGGCCCCTGTATCCACGCTTGCCGCACCGCTCGAAGGGGAGGTCTCCTTGACGGCAGGAGGCGTCGTGTCAGGCTTTTCGCCTGTTGTGAACGACCATGTGTAGTCGCTGCCCATGGAGAGACCGGCAGTGCTTTTAACATCACTTTTAACCACTGCGGTATATGTGGTCAGCGGCTGAAGGGCTTCAGAGGGAGCGAAGATCGACGTGCTCCCGTCTGTGGTGACTGTCCCTGACACTTTCCCCTGAGAGCTGGTTATGTAAAAGGTATCGGTGGTCAGCGACGACTCGAGCATGGCCATCGAGAACAGGACTGTCACTTTCGCATTTATGCTTACAGCTGTCGCTGCATTTACAGGAGTGGTGCTCGAAACCGTGGGAGGATCAGATGTGGAAGTCAGTGTGACAGACACATCAGACGAGCCTTGGTCGGACAACTTCACATAAACATCTGAAGAGCCCTGGGCAAGGAGGGTCTTTGAAGAGTCATAGGCAAATACGCGGACTGTCTTCCAACCGGTTGGAACTTCGTTTATCGACGCGTCCACCGTGTCTCCCGAGTCGGGCTTGTTTATGCTCACCGGTGTCACCACTGCAGTTGTCGTGCCCTGCTCGCATACTGTCACGACGTAGGTATATACGTTTGCCGGTATGAACCTTGCAAAAGTGCCGTTCTTCAAGGTGGAACGGCTCTTCGATGGAAATGGCGCCGTGATCAGAATAGTTCCTTTAACTGAAGATGCTGTTCCTGATCCGGAGCCTCCAGACGCTCCGCCTCCTCCTGATGAGCCTCCTCCTCCGCCGCAGCCTGTCATCAGAAACACAATCAGGCACAGCATGCAGATCGATGCTTTGCTGCTCCGGGTTTTCATCTATGCACCTCTTTCACGGTAATTTTTTATCCCGCCGTTTATTGTCTGCGCTGTTATCTTGGATGAATGCGCTCTTCCCGGAAGGATTCCAGGTGACGATAACCATTCCTGTCTATTCAGGGAAGTCCCGATCATATAATGGCAGATTTTAAGCGGCAGCACTTTTGGATTCAGGAGCATGAGCAATTATCCGGCTCCGCCCGGGCCTGTTCCTCGATTGAATCCACGGTTCAGGGATGACGGCACGGGCGCCTGATATGCGGCCTCACCTCCTCTCTCTAAAAATTGATGTCAGGCCCTGTTTCGGGCTGATGCTCAAAACCGCATGACTGCAGCGAAATCCGGACGATCTCGACATTTGACTCCGCTATTGACATTTGAACATCAGTGTCTTATAATACATTCACAAACCTCCCATGGAGGTTGTTGACAACTGAATAGCTTTCGTCATATGGGTAGGTGGCCGAGTGGTTAATGGCACTAGACTGTAAATCTAGCGAGCGATGCTCTACGGTGGTTCGAACCCACCCCTGCCCATTTTTAATTTGTACTGAAAAGCTCTTCATATATCAGTCTTTCTGATGCAGGCCTGATGGCACGTCTCTCAGACGGCGCCATCAGGAACATCACCGCCGAAAACCCATCTATGAACTGCCGTTTCGCCCTGCCATTCAATTGTACATCAAAAAAGACCTGAATGATGTATATTATTCACATTGATATGCAGTGCGCAGGACTGCTCCGGAGAAGGCTTCGCGCGGTTCGGCTGCGGCTTCAGTGCAGGAGGCCGGCATGGGAGTTGATGTGTCTCACCAGTGTATACAGTATGCCTGATTCTGCAATGAGCGCAAGCAGCACGAATACTGCGTATGAATACATTCTGTGCAGCACGAAGATGAGCAGCGAGAAGAGGCAGAGAAAGGCGATGACGTAAAAGATCATGTATGAAAGGGCTCCGTCTGTCGTGTGCACCGAGCCTTCCAGGGCAAACATGTAGAGACTTGCCATAACCAGGAGCGGCAGCGTCCAGGCTATCCGCTTTGCAATCAGATCCAGGTTTTCTATCAGCGCCGTCAGCCAGGGCGGGGCAAAGGAAATCGTGATGGGAGGCCTGTATGGAGCCGAGTTCCACAGGCGCGCCGCAGCAGGGACTGGAGCGAGATGAACAGGCCTTTTCGGCGATGAGGTCTGCGCAGTGGCAGGGCGGATCGGTCTGCGCCTGGGTAAGGGAGCCCGCTGTTTCCTTCGGTGGAGAGTAAGCAGCGCACTCTTTACATCTGAAGCCCTCTGATATCTCTGCTCCGGAGAGAGGCTCAGGCAGCGCTCCACAATCCCTTCGAGGACAGGCCCCACAGAAGGATTCAGCCTCGACAGGGGCGGAAACGCGAGGTTGAACGAAGCCACGTCTGCGCCGCTCAGAAGTGAATACAGCGTCGCGCCAAGGCTGTAAATGTCGCTCCTGGCATCGGTCTGGGAGTTTCCATACTGTTCGGGCGCGGCGTATCCGGGAGTGCCCAGCGGCACCGTGTCCGATGTCTTATTCGGATCGTAGTACCGGGCGATTCCGAAGTCGACGAGGAGCATGCGCCCCCTGGAAGTCACCATTATGTTTGAAGGCTTGAGATCTCTGAATACGAGCGGCGAAGGCGAAAGGGTGTGCAGGTATGTGAGGATCTCGCACAGCTTTAACGCCCAGCCGGTTACCGCATGTATGTCAGGCTTTTCGCTTTCTGCCATTTCCTGCAGGGTCTTGCCCTCTATCTGCTCCATCACGAGATAATGCCTGTCCTCGGCTGCAAATGCCTCGATGACCTTAGGGAGGCCTGTGTGGTTCAGAGTCCTTAGGATTTCGGCTTCGCGGTAAAAGTGGGCGATAATGCCGGCTCGCTCTGAAAGCGGGAGCGAGCCCTCGCAGATCTCCTTCAGCGCCCATGAGGCGCCGTCGAGTTTAAGGTCTGAGACGTGGTAGACCGTGCCGTGGGCTCCTTCCCCGAGAACTCTCTCGACGCGGTATCTTTCCCTTAGAACTGTGCCGATAATGGAGCGGTTGCCTTCCATACTTATGAGTATATCAGAAAGATCGGGGCAGGGCAATATGTTTTTTTGCTCTGGATAACAGATAATCACTTGTTCTGGAGAGATGCACGAAATATGTCGCTCAGCGGTTCAGCGCTTTCTGCAGATATGTCGTGTGCCTTGCCTCGAAGCCGGCCACTGAAGATGTGAGGAGGGCTGCAACTCGCTCCTGATCCACAGTATCGCCGCTGTTTATCATCGACAGGATCGCATTTATCGTCTGGCCATCGGCCCTGTTGTCCTGATCGAAGAGCCCGGCTCTTTTAAGCTCGCTGAAGATGTCCATCGAAGCACCTTCCTTCCCATCATAATTGTACTACATAACATGAAGGAAAGCTGTGCATTTTTCACATCTTAACGTGATTTTTCAGCTGAGATGGCGGCCCTTCCTCAAAAGGCGGGCTATCCGTTTTTTCCCGTTCAGCTCTGCCATTTCGAGCGGACTCTGGCCGGTCTTGTCATAAACAGTGACATCGGCTCCGTTGGACATTAAAAGAGAAATCATGGCTTCATCGCCGTTGTGCGCAGCAAAGTGAAGAGTGGTCAGGCTTCTGCTGCGAAGAGGGCGGCGCCGAGGGCGCCTGTGAGCTGCGGAGACGGCGGAATCACAACCTGGTGGCCAAGAGCCGACTCCAGGGCGGACTTCATCGAGCCGATGAGCGCGACGCCTCCTGTGAAAACGACCGGGGCTGTGACGCTTTTTCCGGCCATTGCCGCTATGCGCGTCACAAATGATGCCTGGAGGCCTGCCGCGATATCATCCGGGGAGGCTCCAGAGGCCAGAAGGCCTGTGATCTCCGTCTCGGCGAAGACGACGCACATGCTGCTTATTACCGCCGGTTCGGTGCTCTGCATGGCCATCCTGCCGAGTGTGTCGAGATCCACCTCCAGCCTCGAGGCCAGCACCTCCAGAAACCTCCCTGTCCCTGCGGCGCACCGGTCGTTCATCGAGAAGTCGCGCACCTTTCCCTGCGAGCTGAGATGGATGAGCTTGCTGTCCTGGCCGCCTATCTCCACTATCGTCTTCGCTTCAGGAACTGCATGGCGGACGCCCCTGGCGTGGCAGCTTATCTCAGTGATGGTTGTGCCTGCGAAGCTGACCATGGCCCTCGAGCATCCCGTGGCGACAGTATTGCCGATATCTGACGCGCTGATTCCGCAGCCGGTGCAAAGTCGCTCCAGGAGGCCCGTCACCCTGCAATGCTGATCGATCCCCTGGTCGGCTACGCCGGAGGCCCTGATGCGGCGTGTCTCTGAATCGAGAATGACTATCTTTATGGCTCTCGAGCCTGCGTCAACTCCGGCGCATATCATTGCTTTCTTCCCTCTCTGACTGTTTCAATCAGGGCTTCCAGCCTGGTGCAGAGCCCCGGCCTTACCGAATCAGACAGCGGCGGCACTTCAATCTCAACGACGGGAATTCCGAGCCTGGAACGGACTGCCTCTCCGATTATAATCCCTTCAGAGGCGCAGTGGCTGGCTCCCGGAATCCGGGATATCACAAGCGCCTCGGCTCCATATTTTACAATGTCTGAACAAATCCTCTCTGCCCTGTCGAGCGCTGAGCCGGCCATCGGATCGGCCAGAGCCATTTCGGCCAGAGCCTCCAGCGGCGGCAGATCTTCCGGAATCTCGTCGATGGCGTGGCAGAAAAGATAGTCTGTTCCGCATATCCTTCCGCCGCATTCCTCCAGAAGATTCATCACGCGGATGTCGGCAACAGGATTCACCCAGAAGATCCGCACCGCGCCCCTGACCGGCAGGCCGATTCCAGCCGCCTTCCTGCTTCGGACCTCTTCGAGAAGCCCGTTCAGCACTTCCACTGTCTCGTCCCTGTCAGAGCAGTAATGGATGGCCAGCATCTCGGCGAGAAGCATCTCGAGGGCCGGGAGCGGGCAGGGCGAGGAGGTGAATACCATTTCCCTGAGCGATGCCAGAAGCCTCCTGACCTTATTTGCCTCTCTGATCCCTTCAGCGAGCATTTCGTCTGTAAGAGTCGAGCCCAGGCGCTTCTCCATGGCCTTTTTTACCCTCAGCAGCTCGCTGTGTGTGAAATCCACCTGCCGTTTCGGAGCCTGAAATCCCCCCGGCAGCAGAACCGACTCTTCGCCAGGATCAGGACGGCGCCTGTGCGGGATCTCCCACCAGAAGACCTGAAATCCCAGCGAATCAAGGCGCTGCGCAATTACTGAGAAATCGTCGCAGGTCGCTCCGACGCTGCAGATCAGCATATCAGGGATCGGAAAGTGCGCCTTTGTAACGAAAGCGCCGAGCATCGCCCTGACCGGGCAGAACGATTCGTTGATCCCAAGTGAATCGGCCACGCCCAGCAGGTTCGTCTTCTGCTCCTTGAAGCAGGGCAGCCACCAGGCTCCATCCGGATAGAAGGCGATCGTGTCTGCCATTGAATATGCCATCACGGGAACTGTGCCGAGATCTTTCATCGTCCCCACGATCCGCCTGCCTTTCATGCTGGCGTCGTGAAGCCTCTCTTCTTCAGTGAGGATGAAGTTCCAGAGCCTCAGGGAAGCCGCAGAGCTGTCAAAGCGTATCTTCAGAAGCCGCCTGTCGCCATCACAGGCGTGGCGGCTCAGGGGGCCTCCGTACGACGGCTCTTTCATCCCCTGTGCCCGGAGCGCCCTGTAATGCTCATCCCACTGTTCCAGTGTGAGAAGAATCGTTGTTTCCATCACATCAGCATCTCCAGGAAGGCCATGAGCCTGTTTTTAATCCGGTTGTCATCTCCATCGCCGCGCTCTCCCATATCTACATCCAGGACCGGAACATCAGACCATTCCTTCAGCCTGGCCGTTTCGCCGTGCCAGATGTCGCACCATGGGTATCTTATCATAAGCAGGCCCTTTATGGCTCTCGACTCCAGCTCTTTCCGCAGCCATTCGTAAAAAAGGTCGTTCGGCCTCCTGAAGGGATGGGGAATACTGTCGAAATATGCCGTCGTAAGCGCTTCGAGCGGGTCTTCACAGGCGATGCCCATGTCAAATGGCGCCGGAAAGCAGCGCTCGCCTGTATCCGTTCCATCCAGTGCTATTGATCCGCCTGAGCGCTCTATGAATTCGATGAGCTTCAGATGCCGCTCCATCAGAGGGCCTCCCACGAGGGCAAGCGGAGCGCTGTTTCTCTTTCGCTCTGTTGAGTCGGCCTGGATGGCGTGCCGGCCGGTCTTGAGGAAATCGATGCACGCCTCTGCGAACCGGCGCCCGGTCATGCTTTTTCTCGATTCTCTGAGCGCGGCTCTCCGGGTATCAAAAGCCGCCATTATTTCGACGATTCTGTCGTTGTTAGCCTTTTTCCCGCCAAGGCCTTCCAGAAACCGTCCAAGTCTCTCAAGCTCTTCCCGGTAAAGCTTTCTGACACCTTCGAAGCCGTATGTGGAAGGAACGTTCATCAAGAAAAGAGACGAACGTTCCCCCGTTTTCAGAATATCTGCAGCCCGGCGCATCTGATCGCACAGCGTGGTCAGTATGAGACCTTCACGGTTGCCGATGGCTTCCGCTTCATCGAATACAGCGGCAGTATAAGTGCAGAGACCTGCCGATGCTGCGTCACCATTTCCGGCTCCAGAGCGCGGGAAGAGCCTTGCTGCCTCGAATCCGTGGGCGGCTATCCACTCTGCCGGAACGAACGGGCAGCAGTAATAAACCTTCCTGACCGTCTTCACACTAGCCTTTCCTGTGAGCAATGAAGAGACCCTGGATGATCTTTCCGTCTCTGGCGAGCTCTTTCATGAAATTCATCTCGGCCGCCATTGCTCCCATCAGTTCTGTGTTGAAGCCGATGATCTTGAGCGCGTCATATGTGAGCTGCATGGTCAGCATGTTTATGTACAGCTCGACATGCGGGAAGAAGCGGCCTGTGTCGACGGCAGTCGAGACTTCGCACCCGTTTTTCTCCAGCAGCGCTCTGTAGCCGTTGATATCCTGAATGTTGGGGAACTTCATGAAGGTCAGGAACCGGTCTGCTTCTTCATCGGTGAGCCCTTTCGGACCTTCCACCCAGTCTGTGAAAGCGATTGTGCCTCCGGGTTTCACCAGTCTCGCGGCCTCTTCAATGAGCTTTTCCTTGTCCACTACATAGCACCATGCGTCTTCACCCCAGATAAAATCCGCGCTGTCATCCGGGAGGCTGCTGTTGCATACGTCCGCCAGGGTAAAGGTGATCCTGTCTGCCAGGCCTTCTGCGGCGCAGATGCTCCGCCCTTTCTCCACGACGTGGGTAGTTGCATCCACGCCCTGCATGGATGCAACTTCTCTGAAGCGCACCAGGAATCTCATCCCTGCGCCTATGCAGCAGCAGAGATCTATCCCTTTCATCCCCTTGCCGATGCCGGCTTTCTCTGCGAGATCCATCGAGGATTGGAACCCGCCTATGTGTATCTGCTCACCCATTATCAGCTGCCAGAGATTTCCTTCAGGACCGCTGTAGACTGCCTGGACGTTTTCGAGACCGATCTTTTCCTTCGTTTTCATTGCTCACTCCTTTTTTGGGAAATTTTTTGTAAGAACAGGTGCATTATTGGGAAATACTGTTTTCAGCCGTTTAATCCTGCTCTCCGGGCCAGCTCCATGTTTATAAGCGGGATTATATACATGTCTTTCACGACGCCGCTTGCCATGCCGACAAGCGTGGCGCCGTTTGACAGCAGTTCGATCACTTTTTCGGGGCTGTCTATCCCGCCTGTCGACAGGACGGGCACTCCTGTCGGAGCGGCCAGCTTCGCCATTTCGAGAGTTCTGCTGTAAAGAGAGGGCCCGCTCAGCCCGCCTCCTCCCATCGAGATCGCTTCGTCAGGCAGGCCGGCCTCCCTGCAGCTTCGGTGGGCCGTGTTGCCGAGGTTGAGGCCTGTGCGCCTGAACTTCTTGACGAGCTCCGCAAAGGCCAGTATGTCTTCATTGTTCATGTCGTGTGAGAGCTTCACAAATATGAATGAGTCTGATCCTGCCCTCATGTGCGCCAGTATCTCGTCGAGCAGCGCCGGGTTCTTCATCAGATTCTGCCCATCAGGAGTGTTGGGGCAGCTTATGTTTATCTCATAGTAGTGAGGTTTGTCGATGCGACTGAAGAGCTTCTGCAGGGAGTCGAAGTTGCCTTTGTACTCGGCTGATGAGCTGCCGCCTATGCTTATCCCTATGGGGCGGCCTTGCCTGAAGAGAGTGCCGTTCTCCAGGCATTCCTCGAGGTCCGCCATCACAGCCTCGATGCCCGGGCAGGGAAGCCCCATCGCGTTCAGGAATCCGCCGTCAGCAAGCTCCTGCAGTCTGGGTCTCGGATTCCCTTCCCTCCTGTCGCGCATGACGGTCTTTATCGCCGCGCCGCCGAGGCCCAGCATCATCCAGCGGTCTATGACCTTCACGTTGTCTTTGAACGATGATAGAGTGAGCGGAGAGGGGAAACAGAGGCCGTCAAGATTAACGCCGATCCCGGGAGGTACAGGATAATTCAGCGTCCATAGCGGCACCATCTCCAGAATCCTGTCTCCAGCCTCGACTACATCCTCGAGATCCCTCCGCTTTTTCGACATGCCCTGCCAGGCGTAAACAGCGCTCTTTACGATCGAGCGGCCGAGCCGGTATGAGGCGGAAGATATTCCAGCCTTCAATGTTTCATATTGCTCGATGAGATTTTTCATACCTTATTCTCTGCGGCGGTTTTCGTGATACCCGTGATGACTGCGGCGCCGCTCTAACGATCATGCATCGGAGGAAACAATAACGCCACAGCTTGCTGCCATGGCGTTGTTCTGCCTGAATTGCGGTTTTCCTGTCGGAAGCCTCCGGGACGGCCGGATCACGAGCCCGGATACAGAGCGGCGCGCAGCCGGCTCTGCCGCCGTTCTTTGAGATCAGAACTGCTCTATCACTTCACCGTCCCATGTGATGTAGAGGGGGAATGCGATGGGCACGCCTTTCGATGACGAGATCCTGACGTCGTTGTCCAGTCCGTCCCTGTCGAGGGTCACTATCGTGCCTCTCTTCGAGATCTTGACGTCGTCGTCTGTTCCCTTCCTGTCCACGATGATCTCGTCGCCGCTCCTCATGATCTTCGTGTCTGAATCGGAGCCTTCGCGGTGTATCTCGAAATTGTCGCCTTTTTTATTTATCGTGATCACAGGTGAGTGGTTCGCCCTGTTGATCTGGATGCTGTCCTGCTCGACTCTCACCGTCATATCGCGGTCTGTCCCCGCGTAATCTATGTAAGTCGAGCCCTCCGGCACTGCGACCTTGTCTTCATCCCTGTTCCATCCCACCATCACGAGCGGGCCTTTCAGGAAGGACGGCGGTTTTATACTGCCCATGCTGTTCATTGAATATACCCCCCTCACTATTGTGATCCTCTCCATTGTAATTGAATTCCATGATAAAATCAAGCGTCTTTTGAGCTCTTCAGCATGAGCCCCCTGGGAAGCGACTCGCCGAAGATCATCTCTTCATCCTCTGTCTTTTCTTCCACGATCTCTCTGAGCGGAGCCGTCATAGTCTCGTCGCAGCCTTCTCTTTCAAGCCTTTCGATGATTTCCTGGCGCAGACTCTCTTCTATGTCGCGGTTCCTGTCGCCTGTCATCCTGGCCATGTTTACCAGCGCGAAAGCGACGCCGCTCCCCCTGAAGTCTCTCCATTCCACGGCCAGTATCTTCGACAGCCATTCCTCGATCACTGACGGCGTCACAACGGCGTGAAGGCTCGAAGAAAAGGGGATGCGGGCCCCTATCCTCGCCATGGCCCAGAAGTTCTGATATGATTCGTGCCGAAGCAGATGCGACTCCATTATGTAATTGCCCAGCAGGACTTTGTAATCTATCGGAATTCCCTCCAGCACCGCCGCCATCCTGAGGATCTCGGATGTCTCGACTTTTGTTGGAAGCGGTCCCGGAAAGCTCTTGAGGTGCTTTTTTCCTGAAAAATAGTAGGGAGAGATGCGATCGAACAGAGCGTGCTGCGCCTCGGCAGGAAGCCCTGCCGCAACGCGCCTCCACATGATCCACCATTCGAGACGGCACTGCGAGTCCTTGTTGTTCTGCAGCCAGTGCGGGAAGAGCTGCCAGAGCTGGGAGATCCGCCAGTCATCGAGCGGGTACCCGACGCCCGGGCGCAGTGAAAAGCCTGCGCAGTTCAGCCACGCAGCCTCGTGCAGCTCGGAGCTCCTCCTCCTCCCTGCCGCTGACAGCAGCGCGTCGAAGATCTCCCTGTTGTAGGCAGTGCTCCATCCTTCCCGCTTTTCATGGGTCAGTTCCTCGAGCCTGTAAAGAAGACCTCTGGGCTTCACCTCGTCTGCGCCTGGTTTTGCCTGTTTCTTCTGGAAGGCCTGCGCCACCAGCTCCTTCGACCGGGTTATCAGTGAAGGATCGAGCACCGCCTGCTGGGCTGCGACAGATGCAGGCCCCAGGCCGCCAGACCCTTCCTTCTCTTCTGATGTCCTTTCCAGCGCGAACTGAAGCTTCCACTGCTCGCCTGTGCTCCTGGCGACGCACCACAGCTCCAGCGTTCCTATCTCGGTTATCCAGGCCTTCAGGAAGACAGGAAGCTCCCCTGATGCCGCTTCTCTCGACTGCAGCACCGTATAGAGAGGAGGGAGGCATTCCAGGCTCTCGCTGTTCACCTCCAGCAGCGCCCCTGCCATGTCCTCGCCGCGTGAAGTCGAGCTGAAGAGGGGAAAGCTCACAGGACGGCCCAGCAGCAGGGCGAATTCGTGCTCGTGTATCTCTACGACTGTCTCGGTGAGA
>Ga0302252_1000134_pt1 | contig 89266 bp, 63 predicted proteins | sample AAG_RA_Leu_MG_FD_193511 | JGI IMG/M metagenome (GOLD analysis project Ga0302252, IMG submission 193511) | Enriched activated sludge microbial communities from anaerobic digester in WTTP, New Holstein, Wisconsin, United States - AAG_RA_Leu | ecosystem: Engineered > Bioreactor > Anaerobic >... | reverse complement strand
CGCCGGTTGCGGACTATAGCAATGGAAGAACCGTTATGATCTGACCTTACGCAACCGTCGAACGATGATCCCGGTTCCGCCGACAAGCGCGAGGGCCAGCGTGCCGGGTTCCGGTACGGGAGGCGGCGCGGCGAGGTTGCGGTAGGTGAAGCGTCCTCGCAGGGCCGGATTCGCGAACTCGCAGTGCTGTTCGAAGGTGGCGTCGAACGCGGCGACCTTCCAGACACCGGGCGACGGGTGGAAGAAGTCGCACTGGTTGATGGTGAAGTTGCCAGACAACTGGTTGCACCCCCGCCCTGCAAATCCCAGATCGAGGCCCGGGTGACCCGCGATGCCGGCGGCGTCACGGAAGGCGTCGGGGTACGAACCGGTCTGTATGGGAACACCGAGCCAGCGGGTGCTGAATGTGAGGGTGTAGGCGGTGTAGTACGGCGTGTTCGGAATCGACCAGAAAAACAACCGGTCGGGTGCGCCGGAGGGAAGGGAAGAATAGACCCAGCTGATGATGAGTTCGCCGGGCGAGTGGGAGGTGATATCCACGGACTCGCCAAGGCCGATGAAGTCGCCCGGATCGCTGGTGAAGGTGAGGCGGGCTTCCTGCGGATCTTCCGCCAGCGCGGCGAAACCAAGGGCGACGGCAACGACGAGCACGATCAAGCGTGGGAAAAGCTTCATCAAGGGTCTCCTTTACAGGCGTCAGGAACGCGGCGCCGGTTTTGTCTCTGTAATGCTGTGCGGCGGAACCGGCCGGGAATCAAACGTGAGTTCACCGCCCGTGCTGTTGTAGAGAAGCCGGTTGCCGTCGGACAGCGTGGTCAGGAACAGGCCGTCCTTCATACCGTCCGGGAAGAGGTCCGGAGCGGCCCTGGCGACGTTCCGGAACCATTCATCGGCGTCAGCGCCGGATTCTATCTCCACCGCCTTCATCTTCCACTTTTTACCGCTGACTTCTTCAGCCGGGACGCGCAGGAAGAGTTTTCCGCCGCTCTTGATCCAGGATTCCAGCGCCTTCAGCGTCGACTTTTCGGTGACGGCGCCGTCCATCCACACGAGCGCCTTGTAGCGTTTGAGCCAACCTTTCGCGATGAGCGATTCGTCCAGCAGGTCGAAGTCGGCATAGTCGCGGAACTGCGCGCAGTGTGAATAGTAATCGTCACCGCCCTTGCTGAAGCCCTCGATGCCGAGTTCCTCGCTGGTCTTGCAGTAAAACATCGCGACCTTCACGTCCGGACTGCGTTTCGTCAGGAACGGGACACAGCGCCGGTAGATATCGCCGCGCGCACCGGACGCAGGCGAGTCGTACACGAACAACTCGTCGGCGCCGGAGGCCACCGCGTTGTAGAAGCGGCCCACGACACCTTCATCGGACACGCCGCTGGCAGGTTCGTATCCGAAGTACGTGCCGAGGTTCCGGCAGGCGGAACCGACGAGGCGGGTGAGCATGAAGTTCTCGCCGTAATCGCTGGCCTCGTTGGTGATGCGCAGGCCGCACTTGTGTTTCGCCGCCGTCACGGCCTGCTGTGTGAAGTCGGCCCCGTGGACCGAGATGCCCTGTCCGCCGGTGCAGAGCATAACTTCGGTTTTCGGCATGTGTTTGCGAACCGTTTTCAGCCACACCTCGGCGTAGCGCGTCATCGAGTTACGGTACCAGCGAACCAGGTCCAGCCTTGCCTGGCGCGAGGGCGCCTTGTCCGGCAGGAACGGCTTCACCTGGTCGAATGAGGTGTAACGTGTGTCCCAGGCGACATTGAGGTCAGAAACGTTGCTGTATCTGCGGCGCACGGAATCGCGGAAACTGCGTTCGGCATATGCGTCGCCGCACCACCAGCCCCGGTGGTGGTGATACTCGCCGTCGAACAAATAGGTCCAGTAGTTGCCCTCCACGGTGAAGATGCTTTCACCGAAATCGCCGGAGATACCGAGCAGAACACTTTGGATCTGACCGTGGTCGAAGTGGCGGGCGAAGGCTTTCATCAGGGTGTCCACGCGCTTCGGCATGGCGGGATTCCAAATGCTCTGTGTGCGCGTTTCGGTGCCGTGCTCCAGGCACTTCGCGAACACGGATTCTTTGCTTTCCTTGAACCATTTCGGCGTGGCGTAGGCGGGGCCGGCGATGAGGAACGGAGTCCACTTCATCCCGCGTTTGGCGCACTCTTCCACCTGCATGTCGTAGAACGAGAAGTCCCACTTGCCCTCTTCCGGTTCGAGGAGCATCCACTTGACGTACGGCTCGAAGGATGTTATGCCGCACTTTTTGGCTTCATCGAGCAGGGGCGCCAGTTCGGCACGGGCTTCTTCGCGGGACTTCACCTGCAACCACACGTCGTTGCCGCGCGTGAAGTCCATCGGCGAGCCAACGGGAACGGCGCAAACGAACGCCGTGGTCAGAACGAACAGGGCCAGACAGCCCCCGAATCGACGCATCGTTTCATCCTTTGATGCCCGTCAGCGTCACCCCTTGAATGAAGTACCGCTGGCAGAAGAAGAAGACGACCAGCACGGGGATCATGACCAGTGTGGAGGCGGCCATGAGGTAGGAGAACTGGCCGCCGTGCACCGTCTGGTACAATTGCAAAGCGTAGGCCAGCGTCATCTTTGTGGGCGAGGAGATGTAAATCAACGGGCCCATGAAGTTGTTCCACGCGCCCATGAAGGTCATGATAGCGACGGTGGCCAGCGCGGGGCGGACCAGGGGAAGCATCACCGTCCAGAAGATCCGCCAGTAACCGCACCCGTCGATTTTGGCGGCTTCCTCCAGTTCGGTGGGGATCGTTTTGAAGAACTGGCGCAGAAGGAAGATGTTGAACGCGCCGCCGCCGAGAAACGCGCCCGCCCAGAGCGGGACCAGCGTGTCCACGAATCCCAGGTTCTGCCAGATGAGGAACTGCGGGATCATCGTCACCGCGCCCGGTAGCATCATCGTGGCGAGCAGGACGATGAACAGGCCGTCGCGGCCCGGCCAGCGCAACCGCGCGAACGCGTACGCCACCATGGCGGCGGTCAACAGGGTGCCGATGATGCTGAGGAGCGTTACGATGAGCGTGTTATTCAGGTACACCACGCCCCGGCGCGTCTCCTCCGGAAGGTACTCCAGCGCATCCGGGTAGTTCTCCCATACCGCTCCCGGTTTCTTGATGTTCTTCACGCGTTCCGGGGTTACCGACATTTCGGGGCCGAGTTCGCCGGTTGTCAGCACGGGCCGCACGATCACGCTGTCCTCAAGGTCGCGAGCCTTGGCCCACACGCCCGGTTTCTGGCCCTTGAATTCCTTTTCCTGGTCCACGCGCACCAGGTCCAGTTCCTCGCCGTTGAACCGCATTGTGATGGTGCGCCTCGGCAAAACGCGGACTTCGTTGGTGAAGATATCCTCGTCGTCCTTCAGAGAGGTGGTCAGGAGCCACAGGAACGGGACCATGAAGATGATCGAGCCGGTGATGAGGATCAGGTGCAATGCGGTCTGGCGCGCATCCTCGCGGCGGGCCTTGCGGTCGAACCGGTCCCTTGGTTTGGCGATCAGATGGCTCACGGCCAGCGGAACAACCGCGCCGAGGCAGGCGGCGAACAGTGTACCGAGCGAGAAGGGTTGCGACCTCAGCACCTGCAACGGCGTGAAGAAGGCAACGGCCAGCAGGAACGGCGCCAGCCATTTGCTGTTCGTGCGCCAGGCGTGCCGGACGGACACAATCCACCAGCAGGCGATTGCGTAAGCCGCGATGACGGCGATTACCCAGTATATCGAAGATAGGGAACTGGCTGGATTATTCACCGTAGTGCACCCACCTGTTGCCAAGCCGCAGTTGGAAAAGCGTGATAAGCAGGATCACGATGAACAGAATCCAGGCCAGGGCGCTGGCGTATCCCATCTTGAAGTACTGGAAGGCATTCTGGAACAGCAGGACCACGGGCATCATGGTGGCGTCGTTCGGATATCCGAGTGCGCCGCCTCCGCGCATGATGTAGGCAATTTCGAAGATCTGCAGGCTTCCGATGACGCCCATGATGACCAGGAAGAAGATGGTGGGCGTCAGCATCGGGATGGTCACGTTCCAGAACTGCCGCAGTGTGCCGGCTCCGTCCAGTTCGGCGGCTTCATACAGGTGTTGCGGGATTCCCTGCAGGCCGGCCAGCCACAGAATCATACTGCTTCCCGCGCCCCACATGCCCATCAGGATATAGGCCGGTTTCACCCAGTGCTCATCGCTCAGCCAATTGGGAGCGGTCAAACCGAACCACGGAGCCAGGGTGGCGTTCCAAACGTGGTTGATGATGCCGTACTGCGGATTGAACAGCCACATCCAGAGTATTGCGTTGGCAACCACAGGCGCGATGGACGGCAGGTAGAACGCCGTGCGGTACCAGTGCATCCCCTTGACCTTCGCATTCAACAGGAAGGCGATGGCCATGCCTGTCAGCATCGTCAGCGGGATACCGACGGCGCTCATATAGAAAACGTTTTGGAACGACTTGAGTACAATCGGCCAGTCGGCATTCGGATTCACAATTTCGCGGTAGTTGGCGAGACCGAGCCATCGCGGCGGGTGAAGAACGTCGTAGTCACAGAACGACAGTAGAACGCTCATCAGGATCGGCCCGAGTGTGAAGACCAGGAAACCGATTATCCACGGAAGTGCGAAGCTGTAGGCCGCGATGGTCTCGATGCGGGCATTGCGTCCCTGTTTGCGCATCCGAAGGGCGATCCACAGAAGACCAAGCAGAGGCAGACCGATCGCCAGCGACACAAGCGCGGTATACGCCCATCCGGGAAGCACCTTGTACTTTTCGCGTTCGTGGACCTTGTCAAGTTCCTTCTGCACGGCTTTTTCGCACATCTCCAGGGCTTTGGCCGGCGGAGTTCCGCGAAGAGCCAGGTCGACGGCGCGGGCGTGCTCGTCCCACAAGCGCTGTCCGACGAAGGTGACGGGACGATACCTGGAATTCGGCATCAGGTCGACGAATGTTTTCATCGCGGCCTGGATGCGCGGGCGTTTTGGCACGAATTCCTTGAACAGCGCTTCGGTGACTTTCCGGTTGGCGCGCATGTTGGGAACGTTTAGGCGTCCGACCTTCCGGTAGGCTTCACGCTGGGCGGTGTAGTTGATCCACTGGCCTTCGATACTGGTGTCGTACTTAATGAACTTCCAGGCCAGTTCGCGCTCTTCGCCGGAAATACCGCGCGGGATCACCCAGGAGAATCCGCCGGACCAGGTGATGAACGTCGGCTGACCGGCGAAACGGCCTTCGCCGCGCAGTCGGGCGGCGGGAACGGGGGCCGGGACCACCACAAAATCCAGAGCCGGCGCGTAACGGGCGATTCCGCTGAGGAACCAGTTGCCGTCGACTTTCATTCCGACCTTGCCGATGAGGAACGGGTCCAGTTCGGCGCCGCGGAGGGTGCTGTTGAACGCGTCTACCCGTTCAAGTCCGCCGAGGTCCTTGTACAAACCGGCGATCCACTTCAAGGCTTCTTCGGTGTACGGATTGTTCAGCGTGCAGGTTCGCCCGTCCGGGCTCATGAACTCGCCGCCGTTCTGCCACGAGTACATGTACAGCCACACGTTTCCGAAGATAGGCATGAAGCCGACTTTCGTCAGGTCGCCTCGCTGGTTTCGCGTGGTCAGGGCGAGGGCCATTTCGCGCAGTTCATCCCAGTCGCGCGGCACGCGGTTCGGGTCCATTCCGGCCTTGCGGAGGAAATCGCGGTTGATGTACAAGGCGCGGTTGTCGGTAGTGTCCGGAATCGCGTAGACCTTGCCCTGGTAGACGGCTTCGTCCCAGCAGGCTGGGTAGTAATCCTCGCGGCGGACGCCGTTTGGCTTGTTCCGGTCGCGTGCGATCAGGTCATCCAGCGGCTGGAAGGCGCCCCGGCTGGCCCAGTCTCCCACGGTGAAGCGGTCCTGCCTTACAAGCGTAGGTGGAACGCGTCCGGCGATGGCGGTGCTGAGTTTCTGGGGGTCCATACCGCCGGCGCCCATGTTCAAACGCCTTACGCGGCAGTTGTACTTTTTTTCAAACGCGGCGACCTCGGCATCGAAACCGATGGTATCGAGGGATTTTTCAACCTCAGGACCCCAAATGGTCAGCGTCGGCAAGTCGCTTTTGGCGGAACTGGCGCGCGCGAAGGCGCAAATCAGGAAAAGAAGACAGAATGCCAGGGCGATTGGTCGCATATGATGACGTCGGCTGTGACAGTGGGTGATTCGGCTGGGTTACCGGATTCACAATATTGTATATGGAGAAGGGCGCTCAAGCCCAAGCCGAACACAGGAGACTTTTTTGAACCAGCCTATTTTCGATACTTCCCGCAGTCCGCATGCCGTGATGAGCCTGCTTTCGCCCGCCGACGTGCGGTTTACGGATTCGTTCTGGGCGCCCCGAATGCGCACCAACGCGGAGACGACCCTCTATGCCCAGCGCGACCAGATAGAGACAACCGGGCGACTGGACAACTTCCGAAGGGCGTCCGGCAGGAAGCCCGATCTGCCGTTTCAGGGCATCTTTTTCAACGACTCCGATGTGTACAAATGGCTGGAAGGGGCCGCGTGGTCGCTGAAGACCTGTCCGGACGAGAAGATGGCGGAAATTGTGCGCGGGGCGGTTCAGGATATCGTGGCCGCGCAGAGGCCGGACGGCTATCTGAACACCTATTACGCCTGCGATCTGGCCGACCAGCGATGGACCAACCTGAAAGACATGCACGAACTGTACTGCGCCGGGCATTTTCTGCAGGCGGCCGTGGCGCGTGTGCGGGCTACCGGCGATACCGACCTGATGGACGCCGCCGTGAGAGTGGCCGACAACATCGCGGCGACGTTCAATAAGGATAACCCCGGAGCGTGCGGGCACCAGGAGTGCGAAATGGCACTGGTCGAGATGTACCGGCAGACCGGCGACCGCAAGTACCTGGACACCGCGGTGATGATGATCAGCGCGAGGGGCCGAAAACCGCCCCTGCTCGGCGGAAGCCCGTATCATCAGGACCATTTGCCTTACAACGAACTCGAAGAGAACGTCGGCCACGCGGTCCGGATGCTCTACATGAACTGCGGTGCCGCCGACGTGGCGCTGGAGACGGGCGACCCGGATTTGAAGAAGGCTCTGGACCGGCTGTGGAACGACTTCACCGGGCGCAAGATGTACATCACCGGTGGCGCCGGCGCGCGCCACGAGGGCGAGGCGTTTGGCGGGCCGTACGAATTGCCTTCCCGGGCATACGCCGAAACGTGCGCCGCGATTGCCGTGGTGATGTGGTCGGCGCGGATGCTGTGCATGAAGGGCGATCCTGAATACGCCGATGTGATGGAACGCGCCCTGTACAACGGCGTTCTGAGCGGGTTGAGCCTGGACGGAACGCAGTACTTCTACGAGAATCCGCTGTCGGACCGGGGAAATCACCGCCGCAAAGAGTGGTACGGTTGCGCGTGCTGTCCGCCGAACCTGGCGCGCCTGCTGGCCGAACTCCCCGGCTACGCGATGGGCGTGAGCGACGATACGCTGTGGGTGAACCTCTATGTGCGCGGCGAAGCCCGGTTCGCGCTGAAGAACGGCACTTCGGGCACGATCCGCATTGATACCGACTACCCGTGGGACGGCAAGGTGGTCGTGACCCTGGAGCTCGATCGTCCTTCGGAGTTCTCGCTGAAATTGCGTATTCCGGACTGGGTGGACGCCGCTTCTGACAGCATCAACGGCGAAATGCCTGTTGTTGCAACGGCCGGCTATATTAAGGAACACAGGCTCTGGAAAACCGGCGATCGTATTGAGTTGAACCTCGGTATGACACCGCGTACGTGGCAAGCCCACCCGCGCGTGGAAGGCGCCAGGGGACGGGTTGCGGTTTCCAGAGGCTCGCTGGTATACTGCCTCGAAGCGGTCGACAATCCCGGATTCGACGTTTGGGACGCGCGTGTCGATCCCCGCGCGGAATGGACCCCGGCGTTTCACGAGGAGATTCTGAACGGAGTTGTGACCCTCAGGGCCGTCGGGAGTGCCGCGGATTCGGAATCGTGGGGTAATGACCTGTACCGGCCGGCCGGACCGGGTACCCGCGAACGCGCCGTGACCCTTACCGCCGTTCCGTACTACGCCTGGGCCAACAGGGAACCGGGCCCGATGACGGTGTTCATTTGACGGAGGTGTCAGGTATCAGGTGCCAGGCGGCAGGTCGAAACCGGCCGCGTTATGTAACGGTATCCTGATACCTGATACCTGACACCCGATACCTGAAAACGTGGCTAAAACCGACATATATCACTACGTGGAAAATGATCCGGCGTATTCGCCGGAGTGGCATTGGATTACCGAGGATATCGCGCTCGGATCCTATCCGCTCGACGGTGTGCTGAACGAGTTGCTCGAAGCGGGCATCACCGCCATCATCAGCATGCGCATGGACGAACCGGACTACGATCCGTCGCTGTTTGACGAATCGCTGGCGTTGCTGGTTGAGGACGGCAAGCCCTATCCTTTTGAAACACTGGCCTACGGGCTGACCTTCCTGCACCGGGTGCTGACCGAAGGTCACAAGGTGTATGTGCACTGTTTCGCCGGCATTTCCCGAAGCGCCTTTTTCGTTGCTTCTTACCTCATGTTAAGGGACAATCTCGAGTTTGCGGAGGCGGTGGCGCGCGTTCGATCGGCGCGGGACAAAAGCAATCCGCACCCGGCGTTGTGGAGCGATGAATTGATACGGCTATTGCGGGAAAACAGAGCCCGGATACTGATGGGAAAGGACGACGCACCGTGATGCAGATACTGCGGGAACTGCTGAACGCGGTCGCCTCCGGAGCCGTCAGCCCGGCTGAAGCGGTAGAACGACTGAGCACCCTTCCGTTCGAGAACCTGGATTTCGCAAACGTTGATCACCACCGCGCGGTACGTACCGGCCGCCCCGAAGTGATTTACTGCGAGGGCAAGGAGACCGGGCAGGTTGTGGAGATCGCCGAGCGCCTTTCGGCCAGGAATCCCGTGACCCTCGCCACCCGCGCCGGACAAGAGGTGTTCGAGGCAGTGCGCGAACGGATTCCGAATGCGGTGTATCACGAGAAGGCCCGTATCATTGAAATCCGTTCCCCGGAGGCGTCCACTCCACCGGAAGAAGGTCCGTTCGTGCTGGTGGTTTCGGCGGGAACGGCGGATATTCCGGTTGCCGAGGAAGCCGCCGTCACGGCTTGCGCGATGGGAAGCCGGGTCCAGCGGTTGTACGACGTCGGTATCGCGGGGCTTCACCGACTGCTGGAACGCGCGCCGCTGTTGCGGTCTGCAAACGTCATCGTGGTGGTGGCGGGGATGGACGGCGCCTTGCCGGCTGTGGTGGCGGGACTCGTGGCCTGTCCGGTGGTCGCGGTTCCGACCAGCGTGGGATACGGCGCCAGCTTCGGGGGCGCGGCGGCCTTGCTGACGATGCTGAACGCCTGCGCGACGGGCGTGGCCGTGATGAACATCGACAACGGTTTCTCCGCGGGGGTGTATGCCCATATCATCAATTCCAGATCCGTCGTCTTGAAGGAGGAAACCGGGTGACCGCCTACTTCGATTGCTTCTCGGGAATCGCCGGCGATATGACCGTGGCCGCCCTTCTCGACGCCGGGGTTAACTGGGACTCCTTCTTCGCGGAACTTGGCCGCATGCGCCTGCCGGGCCATGAGATGAGCGTCCGCCAGACGAGGCGTTGCGGCATTACAGCCAGTAAGTTCATGGTCTTCGCGCCGGAAGAACATCATCACAGGCATCTGAAAGACATCGAGGAGATCATCCGCGAAGCCGGCTACCCGAACACGGTGACGGACAATGCGCTGAAGGTTTTCCGGACGCTCGCGGAGGCTGAAGCGAACGTGCACGGTTCAACGATTGAAGAGGTTCATTTCCACGAGGTCGGCGCGGTGGACAGCATCGTGGACATCGTGGGCGCGTGCATCGCGCTTGAGATGTTGGGAATCACCGAGATCCATGCGTCGCCGTTGCCGACGGGCAGGGGGTTTGTGAAGACACAGCACGGTTTGATGCCGGTTCCCGCGCCCGCGACGGCGGAGTTGTTGAAGGGCATTCCGATTGTGCCGTGCGACGTGGAAGGCGAACTGGTGACGCCCACCGGCGCGGCGATACTGAAAGCGCTGGCGGCCGGATTCGGCTCGCAACCCGCCATGACCGTTGAGCGTATCGGCTACGGCGCCGGAACGAAGGACCTCGGCGAGCGGCCGAACCTCCTGCGCGTGCTCGTCGGACGGAGCGACACCGGCAAAGGCTGGATCAGCGAGCGACTGCTGGTAGTGGAAACGAATATCGACGACATGAACCCGCAGGTATACGATTATGTGATGGACCGTTTGTTCCGGGCCGGCGCGCTGGACGTGTGGATGACGCCGGCGCAGATGAAGAAGAACCGTCCGGGAACGACCCTGGGCGTGTTGTGCCGTATCCCGGATCGAAGCGCGATGCTGGAGATACTGGCGCTGGAGACGACCACGCTGGGTGTTCGGGTCAGCGAGGTCGAGCGCGTCAGTCTGCAACGCGAAGAGACAACGGTCGACACACCGTACGGCTCGCTTTCCGCCAAGCGGGCGATTCTGCCGGACGGGACCGCCAAGGTCCGGCCGGAGTACGACTCAATGAAACGGATGGCGGAAGAAAAACCGGGATTCCATCCGCGGGATCCCGAACAGAGACCGTGAAAACAACGTTCGACTGCGCGCGAATCGCGTCGAACCATCTAAAATCGATATGAAAGGAGCGCGGAATGAACAAACTGCATCTCGTCACGAGCATGACGGTTCTGATTCCTGCGTTGATGATGGCCATGCCTGCTCCTAAAGCCCAAACACCGGCAACACAACCTGTGCAGTTACCGAAACTGCCTTATGCGCAGAGCGCATTGAGGCCCTACATTTCGTCCCGCACGATGAGTTTCCACTACGGCAAGCATCATCAGGGATACGTGGACAACCTGAACAAGATGATAGCCGGCACACCGATGGCGGAGATGCCGCTGGAGAAGATCGTCAAGGAGACATCCGGAGTAGCCGACAAGGCGGGCGTGTTCAACAACGCCGCGCAGGTCTGGAACCACACGTTCTTCTGGCAGAGCATGAAGCCGAAGGGCGGCGGCAAGCCAACGGGACGCCTTCTGGAGATGATCAACAAGTCGTTCGGAAGCCTGGACGAGTTCAAAACAGCCTTCGTGGCGGCCGGTATGGCGCAGTTCGGAAGCGGCTGGGTGTGGCTCGTGCAGGACGGCGACAAGTTGACCATCGAGAAGACGCCAAACGCCGACACGCCTCTGGCGCACGGCAAGCACGCTTTGCTGACCTGTGACGTGTGGGAGCACGCGTATTACCTGGATTACCAGAACCGCCGGAAGGACTTCGTTCAGGTCTTTGTCGACAGCCTGGTGAACTGGGAGTTCGCCGCGGAACGGTTGAAGTAGAACGGGATTCCAGGGGAACTATGCCGTTGTTCTGATATTGAGGCCTCCTGAGCGGAGTCCCAAGGACGCCCAGTCGGGCGTCCGCAGGGACGTAGTCGAAGTACACCGGCGACTTCGACTACGCTCGTTCCTCGCTCCGCTCAGTCTGCCTCAAGTAGGATAAGTACGATAACGGGCACCCGCGTAGCACCCTCTGACAGTCAGGCAATCAGTTGAAGGAATCTTCTCAAAAAAGCGCGTCGTCGATGACGGCGGAAGAACGGTGCCAATGGGCGGATACACTGGCCAAGGACGGGTACTATGATGTCGCCCTCCGGCAGTATGAAGCCGCGGCCAGGAGCGAAGCGGACAACCCGAAGTATCAAACGATTCTCGGCGACGCCTATGTCCTGACCGAGGACTCCGCGCGTGCCCTTCGCGCCTATCGCGCGGCGTTGAAGGTCAACGGACGGTATGCCGATTCGTACCTCGGCGTGGGCGATGTGTACAAGCAAAACGGACGCCTTCGCGCCGCCGAAGGGCAGTACCGCCGGGCCGTGCGCCTGCGCCCCAACGACCCGTACATTCAATACAAGATCGCCGACCTGTACCGGCAGATGTCGCGCTGGGAGGAAGCCCTCACCCACGCCCGCAAGGCCGCGGCTTTACGGCCGCGCACGGCATACTACCACTTCTTTGTCTCGGCGGCCTTGTGCGCGCTGGATCTTTGGGACCAGGCCATCGTCTCGATGGAAGATGCCGTCTCGTGTGCTCCGGAGGATGACTATTACCACGCTCGCCTGGGGGCTCTGTTCATCGCCACCGGCCGGTTCGCGGAAGCCGTGCCGCCGATGACCGAAGCGATACGCCTGAATCCGGCCAAACCGACTTACCACTGCCAGTTGAGCGATGCGTACCGGCTTATGGGCAATGTTTCAGCCGCCGCGCGCGAGGATCAACTCGCCGGCCATCTGGACGATTATGATCTGGCCGAACTGGCCCTGGCGCGACACGACTATGCCCGCTGATTCCCCTGCCAAATCGATTCCGTTTCGAATAGCCATCGACGGTCCCGCCGGTTCCGGCAAGAGCACCGTCGCGCGCGCCGTGGCGGAAGCGCTGGGAATGACCTACGTGGATACCGGCGCGATGTACCGTGCCGTGGGACTGCGCGTTTCCCGACTTCCGGAAGGCGCAAACTGGGGCGGGGAAGCCGAAGCGTGTGACATTGCATTCCGTCCGGCGCACGGAGGTCAGCGCGTGATTCTGGACGGCGAGGACATTACGGAAGCGATTCGAGCGCCGGAGATCAGCGACTGGTCGTCGCGCGTTTCCGAGGATCCCGCCGTCCGCGCGGCGATGACGCGAAGGCAGAAGGAGACGGGCTCGCGCGAATCGGTGGTGATGGAAGGACGCGACATCGGTACCGTGGTGCTTCCGGACGCGCCGCTGAAGGTGTTCCTGACGGCAAGTGAGGACGAACGCGCCCGCCGGCGACTGCGCGACCTGGAACTAAGGGGGCGCAAAGCGACTCTGGAGGAAGTGCGACGCGAGATCCGCGAGCGTGACCAGCGCGATTCCACGCGCGACGCCGCCCCGCTGAGAAAGGCTGACGACGCTGTGGAGGTGAACACGGACGGTATGACCATCGATGAAGTGGTGGGGCGCATCCTCGCGCTTGCACGGGAAAGAGGGGCACGCGGATGATACTTCCCGTCTACCGTTTCGCCCAGGCGTTTTTGCGGGTTTGCCTGTTCTTCCTCGGTCCGGTTCGCAACATCGGAATCGAAAACATCCCAAAAACCGGACCGACTATCATTGTGGCGAATCACTGCAGTTATCTGGACCCGCCTGTCGTCGGCGCTTACCCGAAGCGCCCGATGCGTTGTATGGCGAAGAAGGAGTTGTTCAAGTACTGGCCGGGCGGGTGGGTCCTTCGGGCGATCGGTGTCTTCCCGGTGGACCGTGAAGGTTCGCCGCGCACGGCGTTGAAGACAGCGCTCGACGTGTTGAACACGGGCCAGATGCTGTTGATGTTCCCGGAAGGACATCGGGGATACGGACCACTTCAGCCTGCACAGCCGGGCGTGGCTTTGCTGGCGAGGAAAACAAACGCCACGATCCAGCCGGTGTTGTTGCGGGGAACCAACGGGTGCCTCAGCCGGGCGAATCCGGGGGTTCACCGCAACCGCATCACGGCAATCTACGGCCAACCGTTCAAATTGCCAGAAACAGACGGTCCCGGCGACCTGCGGGCGGATGCCCAGATTGTGATGGATGCCATCGCCGCCCTCGACGCTTCGGACGGGCAGGCCGAATCGTGACGGCGCCGGAGGTTACGAACGACCGGGAGAAGTTGCCTTCCGCGCGGGCCTTCTGGTTGTGGCCGATTGTGTACCTGGTACTTCGGCTGATTGCTCCGTTCATCAAACTGCCGTGGCCCGTGGTCGCCACAATCATTGCGACCGTTGTATTCCTGATCACCCCGATGCTGTGGTTGCGTGCGCTGACGGCCCGGCAGTGGCCGTTGTGGGGTATGGTCGCGACGATGGTCGTGATGACGCTGGTATGGAGCGAACTGGCTGTCGGCCAACCGGTCGGCTTTCTGGGCCACGTGGACTGGAAACATAACACGGGTCTGGCCAAGGCGGCCGTGCTGGTTCTGCGACCGGTGGCGGACCTGGCGCTGATTACGGCCGGCGCGTCGCTCGGCATGCTGGTAGCCAGGCTGATCCGCGATCCCAAGATGCTGTTGCCGGTTGCCGTGGCAGGCGCGGTGGTCGATTTCTGGGGCGTTTTCTTCGGAACCACCAACGCGGCGCTGAAGCACACGCCGGCCGTGGTGCAGGCCGCCTCTGCCGGAATCCCAACCTTGGGCGGGGGCGCGACGCGACAGGGCATGGCGCCAATCTCCTATGTGGGCGTGGGCGACTGGCTGTTCCTAGGCTTGTTTCTGGCCGTGGCATCAACTTTCCAACTGCAACCCCGCCGGACGTTCTGGACGCTTACCGCTTTCGTCATCGCGGCCATGTTCCTGGTATTGTTCGATGTCGTCAGTTATCTTCCGGCGATCGTGCCCATGGCCATCGCCGTGCTGTGGGTCAACCGGGCCGAACTGAGGTTGTCCCGTTCCGAAGCCTTCGCCGTGATGTATGCCGTGCTGATGGTCGCCGCAATGATCGGGCTATACGTCTTCGCGACGAACCGGTAGGGAGGCCGGAAGCCCCCCAGCATTGGGAGGTGGGGGGGGCCGCGCGAAGCCTGACGTTAGGATGCTGTTCTCGTTTTCCTTTCCGTGATATCATCGAGGCAGTTACTTGACTTGGGTGGGCAAACGTTTGCTCAATATACAGGGAGGTGCCGGAAACTGTCCGACGGGACTCCGATTCCGGTGAAAGGACCGCGGATGATGTCCGAACATATCTGGCTCGGAGATGCTTTGTGCCCGACACGCGATGCGCCGGTTGAGGGTGGTTTCGTCGATGTGGACGGCGAACCATTTGCGCGCATAGCCAACGTTGACGCAATGCCTCCGTTCCTGATGAGCGTTGTTTGCCGGGGAGATGTCTGGTTGTTCGTGGGAAGCAACGGCGCGTTCACCGCGGGCCGCGTGAGTCCCGAAGGTGCAATCTTTCCGTACCAGACCGCCGACAAGATCCTGCGCGATCCGAACAGCCAGGGGGCAATGTCGGTTTTCCTCGTCCGGCGCGGCGGCAAGTGGCGCCTCTGGGAACCGTGGCAGGAGAGCGGGCGGGTGTACCGCCTTCGCCGCAACCTTTTCAAGCACGAGTATGGAACAAGCGTTGTCTTCGAGGAAGTGAATGAGGACCTTGGCCTGACGTTTCGCTGGAGCCTGGCGGCCGGCGCACGGTACGGGCTGATCCGGGGTTGCGTTTTGACAAACGATTCCTCCGAACCGGTGGAAGTACGTTACCTGGACGGATGGCGGCGGTTCATCGTGCCGGGCGTTTCCAAGGGGATGTTCGAACAACTCAGCTATCTCGCGGAGGGCTATATGCGGCACGAGCGTGTCGCCGGGCTTCCATTGGGGCTTTTCACGCTCAACGCGGGTATCAGCGACCACACGGAACCGTGCGAATCCCTGCGGGTCACCTCGGCGTGGTCGCTGGGTCATGCAAATCCCCGATTCCTGCTGTGCGAGCGCCAGGTGGAAGCTTTCCGGCGCGGCGCGGAAGTGACCGACGAAATCGAGATACGCGGCGAGACCGGCGCGTTCCTGGCTTGCGATTCCGTTTCGCTCGATGCGGGAGCCGAACACCGGTGGATCAGCGCCGCCGACAAGGGGCTCGATCATCCCGCCCTGGCCGTACTGGAACAGGATCTGCGTGAACCGCAACGGCTTCTCCAGTCTGTAAATGATGAACTGGCGCAAAGCCGCGAGGACGTGCGCGCCCTGATTGCCGGAGCCGACGGATTGCAGGATACGACCGACCGGTCCGCCTGCGCCCACCATTTTGCCAACGTGCTGTTCAACTGCCTGCGCGGCGGGACATTCGCGGAAACGGCCGGACTGATGAAGTCCGATTTACGGGCTTATCTTCAGGCCCGCAACACAGATATCGTTGAGAAGCACGCCGGGTGGCTGGATACCCTGAGCGAGGGTGTGAGCCTCCGGGAACTTCGGCAATCGGCGGTCGGCACCGGTGATCCGAACCTGAATCGTCTGGTCCGCGAGTATCTGCCGCTCACGTTCAGCCGTCGGCACGGAGATCCAAGCCGGCCCTGGAACTGGTTCTCCATCCACACGGAAGATACAGCCGGCCGGCCGGTATTCGGGTATGAGGGCAACTGGCGCGACATCTTCCAGAACTGGGAGGCGCTGGGGCAGAGCTACCCGGACGCGCTGGAATCGATGATCGCGGTGTTCCTGAACGCCAGCACGGCGGACGGCTACAACCCGTACCGCATCACGCGGGAGGGGATTGACTGGGAGGTAATGAATCCCCGCGATCCGTGGAGCAACGCCGGTTACTGGGGAGACCACCAGATTATCTACCTGCTGAGACTTCTGGAAAGCGCGGAACGGTTCTTCCCTTCGCGTCTGTCAGGGAGTTTGAGAGACGAGACGTACTGCTACGCGCGGATTCCGTACGAGATTGCCGGATTCGACGCCATGCTGGCCAATCCCCGCCGCACCATCCGTTTCAATGAGGAGTTGCATCAGCATCTGGTGACTCGTGGCGCCGAACTTGGCGCCGACGGCAAACTGCTGGCCGACGCCGACGGGAAGACCGTGCTGGTGTCGCTTGCCGAAAAACTGCTGGTTCCCCTGCTGGCGAAACTTTCCAACCTGGTTCCGGACGGAGGCATCTGGTTGAATACACAGCGCCCGGAATGGAACGACGCGAACAACGCGCTGGCGGGTTGGGGATTGTCCGTGGTTACGGTGCAGTATCTGCGGCGCTATATTGTCTTCCTGCAGACAATTTTGGACGAGGCGGGAGACAAACCGGTCAGCCTGTCCACCCCGGTGGCTGTGTTCGCGGAGCGGCTGACTGCGATTCTGGCCGGAAGTACCGGTACCGATGATGCGGAACGCTTCAAAACGCTTGAAGCGCTCGGCCGGGCCGGGGAAGCCTATCGCACCGAAATATACCGGAACGGGTTAAATGGCAAGAAGGACGTATCCATCTCCGCGTTGAACGCGCTGGTTGACGCGGCGCTCACGGTGGTGGAAAGAACAATTCAGTCTAACCGCCGGCCCGACGGTTTGTTTCACAGCTACAACGTCCTGCACGTCGACGGCAAACGCGCCGCGGTCAGGCACCTTTACCTGATGCTCGAAGGTCAGGTTGCCGCATTGAGTTCCGGCTTGTTGAGCCCGCCAGAAGCGCTGGACGCCCTGAAAACGTTGCGGGCAAGCAATCTGTACTGCGATAAGCGAAAAAGTTACCTGCTGTATCCCGACCGCGATCTGTTACCTTTCCGCGAGCGCAACACATTGCCCGATAACGCGGCAGAAATAGCACCGTATCTGGCCGACCGGGTGGCGGGTGGAGACCGTACCGTCGTGGTTCCTGATGTTCACGGCCGATGGCACTTCCACGCCGATCTGACCAACGCCTCGGATCTGGCCGCGCGTTTAGCAGGTTTTCCGGCCGCCGACCGGCAGGCCGTGCTGGATCTGTGGGAGGAGGTGTTCCGGCACAGCGAATTCACTGGCCGGAGCGGAACGTTCTTCATGTTCGAGGGACTTGGCTCGATTTACTGGCACATGATCGCGAAGTTGATGCTTGCCGTGGGTGAATGCCGAAGCCGGGCTGTTGCCGAAGGCGCTGATGCGGACGTTCTGGAAGGATTATTGCATGCATACGAGGATATCCGGGCCGGACTTGGGTACCGGAAGACGCCTGCTGAATACGGAGCCTTCCCGACCGATCCCTACTCCCACTCGCCGGCCCACCGGGGCGCACAGCAACCCGGAATGACGGGCCAGGTGAAGGAGGAGATTCTGTCGCGGTGGGGAGAACTGGGAATCGAGCTCAAGCACGGCAGACTGCGCTTCTCACCGCGACAGTTAAGCGTGGAGGAGTTTCACACGGCGCCGCACCGATTTGAATACCGAAGCATTCAGGGTGCGGACGAAGCGTGGGACATGCCGGCTGACAGCCTTGGATTCACCTACTGCCAGACGCCTGTTTGTTACAGATTGGCGGAGACGGCCGGTATCGACGTAAAGTATGCTGATGGCAGTGCCGCGCGCGTTGAGGGCAACGCGTTAAGCCCGGAAGACAGCGCATCTCTGTTCGTTCGTGACGGCCGCATCGCGCGGTTGATGGTTGATGTGAGGAAAAGCGATCCGCGGACTACTACGCGGTGACTGACTTCGGAGCCCAAAGCACTCCGGAACACTATCCGCCGCAAGACGGCGGCGCAAATGGGAGGTATAGATGAAACGACTGATGATAATCTGCGCTTGTGTCCTGTTCGGTTTGGCCGTTCGGGCGGACGCGGATGTGACCGTGACAGTCGATCCCGGCAAACCGTGGATCGGCTATATGAACGTTTTCGAGTTACCGGAAAACGGCGGCGCCTATCTCTGGGGAAGCCCCTGGGGAACGGCGGATTTGCGCGCGTGGTTCTCGGGGGACAAGCTCAACCTGGCGCCGAACTCGATCAACGATCCGTCTTCCTACTGGTACACTCCGTCGGGAGGACCCGGTTCCACCGGAAACAAGACGATGGACGCCAACTTCTACGTGGAAGACGCTTCACTACCGGGCGAATACGTCATCTTCAAAGGTGAAATCCTGAGCAATACGCTGGTTCAGCCTTACACGGCGCAGGCGTTCATCAAGGAATTCTCGGCCGATTACTCCACCTGGACATCAGCCACCTGGGATCTGGAACCGGGGCCGTTTGAGATCAGTCTTCAGACGTCTCCGGGCACGCACGTGCAGTACGGCTTTGAGACCATCGGCCCGTGCGTGTGGATTACCGATGCCGCGTCGAAAGGCACTGTCACGCTGAAATCCGAGACCAGCAGTGGCGGCGAAACTATCTTCATCGACCCGACCACCGCGACAGCTTGCGGCGTGACCGGACAGGCGTGGCCCGGCCTCGCGACGACACCCGTCAAGAATGCCGACGGAATCATCAGCTATTTCTATTCGGGCGGTTGGGTGGATATACCGTTCACGGTAACCAACCCGGGCTATTATGACGTGTCGTTTGATGTGTATACGCCCGTGGCGAACTGCAAGGCGCAGATCGACGTCAGCCTCGCCGGAAGCAACGTTCACTACGCGACGGATGACATTGCCGTACCGACTACTGGCGATTGGGGTGCGAAGGGCACCGCATCCGTGACCGGCGTTCCACTTCCTCAGGCGGGTGATTATATCCTTCGTGTGCGCAACACGAAGATGAACCACAACAACACAGCCGGCAACCGCGAGCCGGGGTACGAAACCGACACAAGCGTGGAACCGCCGGTATACCGTGAAACAGCCTTCAACTTCGGGACGATCGTCCTGACACGCAGATTCGCCGCACCAGGTATCGGTACGGTTACTGGAACAGTGAAAAGCGCCGATATGGGCAACCAGGGGGTTGCGGGAGCCTACGTGATGGCGAACTTCGGCACTCCGGTTCCGGAACCGGGACCGTTCTGGCAGAGGGGCTACTGGACGACGACCGGCCCGGACGGATCCTTCACGCTACCGGCTATTGTCGGATCCAACAATGTTCAGGCCGGCCTTCCGTCGATGTACGCTTTCGCCGGATCCAACGTGTTAAACGTTACGGTCAACGCCGGATTGACGTATACCGCCAACCTGAACCTTCCCTCCCGGTACGTTCAGACGGGAGGCAGGTACAGCGTGCAGGTTGAAAGCGAGTACTTCACGGGCAAGACACCGGACACGTTCAGTCCCGAACCGCAGTCGTACCAAACAAGCCCGGTGGCGATTCTGGGCCGCGCGGTCTGCCAGAACGGACTCATGTGCGGCTACATCGATATCGGCAACTACATCGAAGTTCCGGTCGACATCCCCGTCGGACAGGGAGGCGACTACCAGGTCAGCGACATCGTGTTCAACGGAAACTCCGACGGTATCAACTATCTGAATGCCCTCACGCGGTTCACGGCGAATCCGGGCACCACCGATGAATCGGTGACCGAGATGATAGAACCGAACACGACGCCGAAAGATCCGCAGAGCGGTGAGTACGTGGGACTGCCGGACCTGGGTTACACGACTCCGGCAACCTACGTGTTCACGAATCCCATCCGGCTGAAGGCGGGACGCAACATCATCCGGATCGAGTCGTTGGACAACGCTCAGAATCCGGGAAGTTATTCCTCCTCGGATTGGGACGCGTTTGTCCTGACACAGACGGTAGCGGCCTCGGCGCGTCGGGCGTTGCGGATAGCCGCGGGTCTCGAGGTAGCGCCGACCGCCGGAGAGTTCGGATCGTTGAACACCGTGACAACGGGAGGTTCGGCCACCGTGATTGACATTGCCGATGCGGTTGCACTGGCAAAGGCCGGGAAACTCTGATTCGCCCGTGGCGTGTTGGCCCGGGATTCCATCCCGGGCTACAGTTGGGTTGCCCCGTTGGGGCACCAGATGATGGGATGACGAAATGGCCCGGGATTCCATCCCGGGCTACAGTTGGGTTGCCCCGATGGGGCACCAGATGATGGGATGACGAAATGGCCCGGGATTCCATCCCGGGCTACAGTTGGGTTGCCCCGTTGGGGCACCAGATGATGGGATGACGAAATGGCCCGGGATTCCATCCCGGGCTACGGTTGGGTTGCCCCGTTGGGGCACCAGAAATGGCCCGGGATGCAATCCCGGGATACGGTGGACCGCCCAATTGGCCGGGGATTCCATCCCGGGCTGATGTGTGTTTACCAGGCGGCGAAATCCCAATCGCGCAACGTATCAAGAGATGCGTGAGCCGTCAGGTCCATCTGGATCGGTGTGACGCTGATGTAGCCGTTGGCGACGGCGTGCACGTCGGCGCCCGGTTCCAGAACGTCCTCGGGCAGGTCGCCGCCCAGCCAGTAGTAGGTATTTCCCATCGGGTCGGTGCGCGTATCAGCCATGCCCGAGTACCGGCGGATGCCCTGCCGAGTTACTTGCACACCCCTTAATACTTCCTTCGGAACGCTTGGCACATTCACGTTCAGGAATGTATGCTTCGGCAGAGAATTCGACAGCAGTTTCACCGCCAGGTCGGCGATGAACTCGGCCGCGACTTCGTAATTCATCTTTGCCTTGCCGGACAGGAACGCCTGGGCATCCGATGTGTACGGCGCCACGTCGAGGCGCACAGACGACACAGAGATCGCCGGGACGTTGCTGATTGCCGCTTCCATGGCTCCACTGACGGTGCCGGAATAGGTCAGGTCCCAGCCGAGATTCGGGCCGTTGTTGATGCCCGAGATGACCAGGTCCGGCGGTTCGGGCAGAAGATCTGTGCGCAGTGCCAGCATCACGCAGTCGGTGGGCGTGCCGGTCGCGGCCATCGCGGGTGAGCCGTCCGCCATGGTCACGTGAGACACCCGCAGGGGCTTGTGGAGCGTCACGGAGTGTCCGCAAGCCGAACGCGGACGGTCCGGCGCCAGGACCGTGACTTCCGCGGAACGGGAAAGCACCTGCCGCAGGACCAGCAGGCCTTCCGCCTGGACTCCGTCGTCATTCGTGAGCAGGACTCGCATGAACTCTTTCCACCCCGATTCGGCGCCGGGGTTCGCGCACAAAGAAGAACAGACAGGCGGCCATCAGAGCGGCTGTGACCACCGTGAAAAACACCGCGCCGTACCCGACGCGCAGGGCGATGAATCCTCCCAGCATCGGCGACATCACACGCCACGGGCCTGATATCAGGGCTCCCGCGGCGGTATAAGCCGGAACTTTTCCGGGTGGCGCCATCTCCATCAGTATGTTGAAACTGGCCAATCCGTATGCGCTTACGGCCATTGCCGACGGGATGAAACTGAGCATATACCAGTGCAGTGTCGGCGCGAGACCAGCCCACAGAGCCGCCACCGCGGTTAGGATGATACTGGTCAGGATAACGATGCGGTTGCCGAGGTGATCGGCCAGCCATCCCGAGGCGAGGTAGGAGATTCCTCCCGCAAGGGTAATAATCATCTGCAAGCGAACCACATCCGCGTCGCCGGCGCGAAGGCTGGACACGGCATAACCCGTCCAGATTGCCGTCTGTGCACCGGTCAGGGCAAAAACAATCTGGAAGACGAGGTACAGCCTGTACTGGCGGTCGCGCTTCCATATGGCGAATATCCCGTCTCCGCGTTCCGTCGGATGCTCCTCTACCGGCACGTGCGGTTTTTCCCGGACGAATCCCAGCGGAATGACGCCAATAATCAGGATTACAGCGCCCAGAAAGGTCAGAGCGGCGAAGCCGTAGGGAAACCGCATGGTTTTCAGCATATGAAGCGCCCAGGCTGTGGACGCCAGCCCCAGTGCCGCTCCGACAGCCGCCCCGATGCCGTGAAGCCGCCCTCTGCGTTGCGGCGCAACAGCGTTGGTCAGCATCGCCGAATACGCCGGACCATTGATGCCCATCGTGAAGTACCAGATGCTCAAGAACAACAGAGGCATGCTCAGAAGCAACCACTTTGGAGATTGAGCGAACACGACGAAAGAAACCGCGGCCAGCACAACCGCCACCCGTTCGACAATCACGAACTTGATGACGAACGGCCGGTATCGCGTCAACCCGTGCACAAGGCGCGCTCCGAGCGCCTGGGGAAGGACCATTCCGAAGCTGAAGAGGGTCGGAATCAACGCGATGATCAGCTTGCTGTCGGTCAGTTTCAGGGCGAACAACGGCAGAATCGTAACCGGCGACAGAAGGGCGCTGGCGCTGAAATACGAAAACATATCGGAGAGGAACGCCGCGAAATTGTGGCGGTCGTCGCGTGCGTCGGCGTCGGCAGGTTGTCTAAGGAATCGTCGCATACGGATGGCCCAAGGCATGGTAGCCTTCTGAAGGCTGAATCCTGAAACCTATCATACGTGTATGGACGTTGTGGTGATTGGGGCGGGAGCGGCGGGCCTGGCATCGGCGATATGGGCGGGGCGGTCCGGCGCGGATACGTTGGTTCTCGATTCCCAGGTGAAGCCGGGCGCGAAGATACTGGTCTCCGGCGGCGGGCGGTGCAACGTAACAAACGCGAATATGAGCGCGGAGCGTTTCAACTCCGGCGCGCGCGAGTTTGTGGCTCGGGTGCTGGACGCCTTTCCGTTGGCCGACACCGTCCGTTGGTTCAGCGACCTCGGCGTGCCTCTGCTTGCGGAAGCGGACGGGCGGATGTTCCCCAAAACCAACTCGTCTCGAACCGTGCTGGATGCCCTGCAACGCGGCGCCGAGTCGGCTGGAGTGCGCCTCCTGACAGGACAGAATGTGACCGGCATCCGCCCCGGAAATCCCTTCCAGATTGTTACGAAGTCCGGTGAGTTCCCGGCACGCTCGGTCATCATATGTTGCGGCGGACTTGCCTTGCCGAAGTCCGGAAGCACGGGCGCGGGGTACGTACTGGCTTCGCGCCTGGGGCACACGATGGTCGCCACCACTCCGGCGCTGACGCCTCTGATTGCCGATCCTCCGATACACGCGGAACTCTCCGGCATTTCCTTGCCGGCGGTTCTCACTCTGCGCGAAGGCGCAAAGACGATCGCGCAAAGCCGGGGCAGTCTTCTCTTCACGCACGAGGGCTACTCCGGCCCATGCGCTTTGAATATCAGCCGGCACGCGGCGCGCGCGCAGATCGAAAGGCGCGATTTCACGATGTCCCTTCGGATTCTACCGGAGAGGGAGTTTGGTGATCTGTCCTCTTTACGAAAGGCCTTCGCGGGGAGGCGGTCGGGGGTCAATGCGCTATCCGAGGTTTTGCCGAGGCGGGTGGCGCAGTGGGTGTGCCGGTACGCCGGAGTGGAAGCCGATACAGTCTCGCGCGCGCTCAGCCGGAACGCATGCCAGCGGTTGTGGTCCGCCTGCGCCGACCTGGTGTTACCGCCGTTGACACCTGCCGGCTACCGGACCGCCGAGGTCACGGCAGGCGGCGTGCGGCTCGATGAGGTGGATCCGGCCACAATGATGTCACGCATCGTTCCGGGCCTGTTTTTCGCGGGGGAGGTGTTGGACGTGGACGGGGAACTGGGCGGCTACAACTTTCAGTGGGCGTGGAGCGGCGGCGCGGTTGCAGGCCGCGCCGCCGCCCGATGGGGTCTCTCACGCCGCTGAACTTACTTTGAAGGATCGGGTACGAAAGTTATCTCCCCGTACGGCTTCAGCGCCGGTTCTATGGAGGCGCGTTCGCCGACAGCCACGATCTGATATCCCTTGTCGCCCAGGTACTTTCTGGCGACTTCCATAATTTGGGTCTGCGTCACAGCTTCGATGTGCTCCGGATACCGGTCCCAGTAGTCCTTTGGAAGGCCCTGTTCCTCCACCATCATGGCGTAGGACAGCAGGGATTCCGGTGATTCCAGTTCCAGCGCGAAGGAGCCGACCAGCGAGCGCTTCGTGTTGTTCAGTTCCTCATCGGAGACGGGCTCGGTCTGCATCCGCTTGAACTCGTTGAAGATCTCCTCCACGGCCTTGGCGGTCACGGCGTTGCGTACCTCGGTGGTCGCGCCGATGTAGCCCGGATAGCGCGGCGCGCTGAACAGGGAGCGGGCGACGTAGGTCAGGCTGTTCATCTCGCGCAGGTTGAATTCCAGGCGACTGCTTCCTGTGCCGCCGAGTATGAAGTTCATCACGAAGGCCGGGAAGTAGTCCGGATTCTTCCGGTTGAGCCCGAGGTTGCCGATGCGGAGGATGGTTTGCACCGAACCCGGGCGGTCAAGCACCAGTGAGCGGGTTTCGGTGTTCCGCTTGTATTCGGGAAGTTCGGCCCGAAGAGGCGCGGAGCCCTTCTGCCACGTTCCGAAGGCGTCGCGGATGGTCTTGAGAGCTTCATCGGGATTCACGTCACCGCTGATGCCGAGGATCACGCGGTCCGGCCGGTAATACGTTTCGTGGAAAGCCACCAGGTCCTGCCGCGTCAGGGCATCTACGTGTTCCGGGGTGGGCATCACCCGCGCAGGCGCCGAATCGCCGTACACACTTTGCAGGGCCAGCCACCGGGTCAGTGAGCGGGGATTCCTGGCGGCCTGCGTCAGACCGGCGGAAGTTTGAACCTTGATTTTCGCGAACTGGTCTTCCGGGAACACCGGATTGCGCGCGATGTCCGCCATCAGGGTAACGAGTGTGTTGAAGTCCTCCGCGAATCCGCCCGCGCCGATCACGGCGAACTCGCCTCCCTGGTCCGCCGAGGCGTTCAGGTCCGCGCCGAGGCTGTCCACTTCAGCGGCCAGTTTCTGGGACGTTCGCGACGTGGTGCCTTCGCTGAGCATGGAGGCGACCATCGACGCCAAGCCCTGCTTCTCCGCCGGTTCAAAGAACGACCCGGCCGCGATGCGCATGGACATCGACACGGTGGGCAGTTTGTGGTCCTCCAGAATCATCACCTTCATGCCGTTCGGCAGGGTGAACTCCTGCGGTTTCGGGAACCGGACGCGCAAGGTTTCTTTCGCCACCGGGGCGCGGTTTTTCCGCTCCATGGCGGACTTGGGCGGCACCATCTGGGCCGCGTCCTGTGCCCGGGATGGAACCGGAAGCAGGAATGCCCCGGCCGCCAGGAGGATCAGGTTTCGTGTGGTGGTTTTCATCAGGACTTCTCCTCCGTGGTTGGCGACGGAGCCGGTTCGGTGATGACGACCGTTCGCCTGTTCTTGACCAGGTACTCCTTCGCCACGCGCTGTACATCGGCGGGGGTTACCTTGTAAAGGTCGGGCAGATAGGTGTTGATGCGGTTCGGATTGCCGAACACCACGGCGTATTCGCCCAGGTTGGTGGCCCGGTCTTCCACGGTCCGAAGACCGCGGATCTGGGCCTGTCGGGCCTGCCGGCGGGCAGTTTCCATCTCGGCATCTGTGACGCCGGAGGTTTTTACGCGTTCAACTTCGGCTTCCAGCGCCTGCTCGGCTTTCTCAACGGACTGGCCGGGCGCGAACGACATCATCGCAAGCAGAAGCCCCATACCGCGGCGCGGCATCACGCCCACCATCGCGGAGGTCGCCACCTGCTGTTCCTCCACCAGCGACTGGTAGAGGCGTGTGGACTTCCCGCCGGAAAGGACGGTGCACAGCATATCCAGCGCAGGGATGTCCTTGTGATTGTTGTGCGGAATCTGCCAGGCGGCCGTGTAAGATGGCAGTGGAGCCAGCGGATCCTTCAGAGCGACCCGCTTCTCTTCCTTCTGGAACGGTTCCTTCAGCGACGGCAACGGGGGCACGGACCGCGCCGGAATCGGGCCGAAATGCTTGTCGATGAGCGCCTTCAGCTTCGCTTCCTCGAAGTCTCCCACCACGGAAAGCACCGCGTTGCTCGGACCATACCAGTTGGCGAAGAAGGTCTGCACGTCCTGGAGGGTGGCCTTGTTCAGGTCTTCCATCGAACCGATCGGAGCGTGGGTGTAGGGCTGGATGGAGCTTGTGTTCTTCAACAGGGTTTCGAATACCTGTCCATACGGCCGGTTGTCGTAACTCTGCCGGCGCTCTTCCTGCACCACGGCACGCTGGTTGTCGAGGTTCACCTGGGAGACATCCAGTGTCGCCATCCGGTCGGCTTCCAGAAACAGCGGCAGTTCCAACTGGTTGGCCGGCACGGTGGAAAAATAGTTGGTGCGATCCTGCCCCGTTGTCCCGTTCAGCGAGCCGCCGATGTCCTGGATGATGCCCATGTACTCGCCCTTGCCGACGTTGGCCGAGCCCTGGAACATCATGTGCTCGAACAGGTGGGCGAAGCCGGTGCGTCCCACAGGCTCAACAAAGGAACCAACGTTGTAGGTGACGGCGACGCTGACCACCGGAGCGCTAACGTCGCGCGAATAAAGAACCGTCAGACCGTTCTTAAGTTTGTATTTCGTGAAGTTGACCTTCGGCGTGGCCGTTTTCGGCGCCGCGAGAGCCAGAACCGGGATGACGGCGACAAGCAACGCCGCCAATGCCCGCCGGGCAGTGGTGAATGGTTTCATAGGCAATTTCCTGTTCGTAGTTGTTGAGCCGCACACATTCAGCGGCATGGTATTATGGCAACCAGATGAAGAACAACGCGCGGGTGGGCGAGTTCCCAGGGCGTTGCCTTGGGTTACGGTTGGGGCGCGCCTTTGGCGCTTCCGATTGCCCCAAAGGGGCAACCCAACCATAGCCCAGGGTGCAACCTCGGGATGTTGGAGTTATCGGTCGATGCGTTCCAACGCCCATTGCGCGTGCTCCCGGATGATGGGATCGTGGTCGGATAGCAGGCGTTTCAGCGCGGGAACGGCTTCCGGATTCCCGCTGTTTCCCAACGCGACGCAGGCGTTGCGGATCATGCCGCGGCGCTTGGTGCGGAAAAATGGGGTGCCGCGAAACCGCCGGCGAAAAGTTGCTTCGTCCATTTCCAGCAGTTCCAGCGGATCAATGGAGTTGTCGACCCGAATGCTTACCTTCGTGTTGTGCGGGCAGACCGCCTGGCAGACGTCGCACCCGAAGACATTCAGACCGAGATCAGTCCGCAGTTCCTCCGGAATTTCGCCCTTGTTCTCGATCGTCAGGTAGGAAATACACTTGCGCGCGTCCAGGACGTAAGGTACCGGAAACGCGCGCGTCGGGCAGGCATCGAGACACCGGGTGCAGGTTCCGCAGTGCCCGGGCGACGGAGAGGGAGAATCGGGTTCCTGTTCCAGGTCGAGAAACAGCACGCCCAGCAGGAACCACGAACCGGCGCCTGGGACGATGAGGCAGGTGTTCTTTCCGATCCAGCCGATGCCGGCGCGCATGGCCAAGTCCCGTTCGAGGACCGGCGACGTATCCACGCACACCCACCCTCGGGTGTTGGGCGATGAAATCCGGCGGACGAATGCCAGCAGATCGTTCAGTTTTTCGCGCAGGACATCGTGGTAATCCAGCCCGACAGCATAGGCCGCCACCGACGGACTATCAACCGTCGAAGGAGCGCCGTACGGCCAGGCTGTCACGACGGCGGTCCGCGCCAGGGGAACGTACGCGGAGGGATTCACGCGCGTTTCGGGATCGTGTGCCATCCACGCCATGTCGGCATAGTGTCCGTTGGCGAGCCAGCGCCGGAAAGCGTCGGCGTGCTCCGCCTCGTCCAAAGGGGCGAAACCGGCCCTGGCAAAACCAAGGCTCAAGGCATGTTGTCGGATAGAGTCTTTCAACTTTTTAACCACAGAGGCACAGAGACACAGAGGCAGGGCACGTGCAACGTGCCCCTGCCGCGAGTCGGACCTTCGTTATAGTTAATGGTAGGTATGTTTGCATCCATTACAACAGCCGACCGAGTTGCTTCGTGGCAGGCGGTTCGCGCATTCCGGCACCGCAACTACCGGTGGTTTTTCACCGGCGCATTCCTGGCCAACATCGGCGGTTGGCTGGCCGGCATCGCGCGCGGCTACCTGGTTTACGAACTGACCGGTAGCAAGTTGTTGCTTGGAACCATCGCCTTCGCCAGCACGCTCCCCACTATGTTCCTGGTGCCGTTCACCGGGGTGATTGTGGACCGGGTCCACCGCAAACCGTTGATGGCGATGACGCAGTCGACCTTCCTGGTTACCAACATCGTGATGGCCCTGCTCATCGCCACCGGGCATATCCGATTCGAGTATATGGTCATTCTGGCGCTGATTGACGGACTTGCGCAGGCGTTCCAAAGTCCGGCATGGCAGTCGTTGACCGTGGAGTTCGTGGGCGAGGAAGACCTGATGAACGCCATCGCCCTGAACTCGATGCAGTTCAATATGGGGCGCATCGTGGGTGGACTGGCCGGCGGGATGCTGTATGATTTCGTCGGGCCCTCCTGGTGTTTCGGCATCAACGCGCTGATGCTGGGATTCGGCCTGTACTCGCTGATGCAGTTGGGCATCAGGCCGCCGTCACCAAAGGCATCGCGCACGAACGCGTATATGAATTTCGTCCTCGGTATGCGATACCTGCGCCGCAGGCCGGCGTTGAAAGCAATCGTCGGCATGGCGGCCGGCGTCACCGTTTTCGCCCTCCCGTACTTCACCATGCTTCCCGTGTATGCCAAGGATATCCTGAATGGAGACGCGCGTACCCAGTCGTATCTGCTGACCGCCATCGGTGTCGGCGCCCTGATGGCGGCGCTGATGCAGGCCGTGGACCGGACCGAGGGCGGGTGGGGGCGCAAGATGCTTTACTCGCAGATTGTGCTGGCCATCAGCGTCGCCATATTCGCCACATCCAGCCGACTGCCGGTCAGCCTGATCGCTCTCATGGGGTGCGGCGCGTCGATGGTGGGCTTTATGACCTCGGCGAACACCTCGATGCAGTTGCTGGTGCCGGACCACATGCGCGGACGGTTGATGGGCGTGTTCGTTTTCGTTTCGATGGGCCTCACGCCGATCGGATCGATCCTGATGGGGTGGTCAGCCCAGCGCTGGGGCGCGCCGATTGCCCTTACGGTTGGCGCCGCCATCGCCGGCACCGCGACGTTGTGGGTTATGCTGAGGATGAAGCACGTTCGGGAGATCTAGTGGATTAAGGATGAAGGATTAGGAATTGCCGGACATTTTACCACAAAGACACAAAGGCACCGAGAAGAGAATTCGGGATTACGGTTTCACGCCGGGATTTCTGCCGGTGGGGGCGCTGAACCGCATCAGCGATGTGCCGGGTGTGACGGTCGGCCACCTCACCCTGCGGGAAGGCGACTGCATACGGACCGGCGTGACGGTGATCGATCCGGGCGTGGATGACCTGTTCCACAACAAACTGCCGGCGGCTGTGGCCGTGGGCAACGGCTTTGGCAAGATAGCCGGGACGACGCAGATTGACGAACTGGGTACGCTGGAAACACCGATCGCGCTGACGAACACGCTGGCGGTCGGGCCGGTTCTGCAAGGTCTCGTCGAACTGGTGATTCGGAACACTCCCAAAATACCGTCCAGGGTGACGGTGAACGCCGTGGTTGGCGAGACGTGCGACGGTGTGCTGAACGACATCCACGATATCGTTATCCGGCCGGACGATGTGACGAGAGCCTGGGAATACCGAACCGCCGATTTTGAGTTGGGCGCGGTTGGCGCGGGAACCGGCACGTGCGCCTTCGCGTGGAAGGGCGGTATCGGCTCCGCTTCGCGCATCGTTTGCGTCGATGGCAAGGGCTATACAGTCGGAGCAATTCTGCAGACCAACTTCGGCGGAGCCCTGACCATCATGGGCGTGCCGGTCGGCGCCTTGCTTGGCAAGACGAGTTTCTCCCGGTTTCTGCCCTCGTTCGGCGACGGATCGTGCATGATGGTCGTGGCCACGGACGCGCCACTGTCCTCCCGGCAGTTGGGACGCATCGCCCGCCGCTGTCCGCTCGGATTGGCCCGCGCAGGAAGTGTGATGGGGCATGGAAGCGGGGATTACGCGATAGCCTTGAGCACGAACAGGGCCGGCGTGGAGGGAACGAATCCGGACCGGTGCCTGCCGGACAGCGCGCTCAACCCATTCTTTCTGGCGACCGTGGAAGCCGTGGAAGAAAGCGTGTACGATTCCATGTTCTGCGCCGAAACGGTGACCGGACGGGACGAAACGACCGTGGAACAGATTCCGGTTCGTGAGGTTGTGGAGATTCTGAGGAAGCACGTTGTCGTCATCCCCTGAACGGAAATATTTTCGCGCCGGAGTGCTGGGAGGCATGGGCCCGGAGGCCGGTGTCCTGCTACAGCAGTTGATCATCCGCGAGACCCCTGCCGCGACCGACCAGGATCACATCGAGGTCGTCGCGTACACCAATCCGCACGTGCCTGACCGAACGGAGTCGCTGAAGAACGACGGCGGGGCGTCGTACCTTGCCGCAGTGATTGATTCGCTGAAATTGCTGGAGGGTGTTGGGGTGGATGTGCTGGTGATTGCCTGCAACACCGCGCATGCCCGGTTCGCCGAAATTCAAGCGAGCGTAACGACGCCGATGATCCACATCGTGGAACTGGCAAAAGCCGAGATTCTGGCGAAGGACGACATGGTTGGGATACTCGCGACCGACGGAACGATCGCGTCCGGATTGTTCGCGGTTCCGGAGCGATCCTCTGCGATTATCACGCCTCCGACAAAGGTTCAAACCCGGGTGATGCAGATTATCCGCGACATCAAGGCCGGTCTGCCCTCGGGTGATATTGTGAATCGGTTGGAGGCAATCGTGTTATCGATGCAGGCACCGGGTTGCGCCCGCATCGTGCTTGGTTGCACGGAGTTGTCCATTTACCGTGAACGGTTGGTCGAGCGCTTCGGAGACGTTTTCATCGACCCGATGCTCCTCGCCGCGCGGAGGATCGTCGACATGGCGGGGGCAAGGATTCCGGATTCAGGATTTAGGATTTAGGACGACGGGGCTGGTGGGGTCAGTCGAAGTGCGCGTCCGACGTTTGTTGGGCCGTCATCCCGAGCGCCAGCGAGGGATCTGCGGGTAAATTCCTGCCTCCCCGCGCGCGGGGAGCCAAGCAACCGCAGATTCCTCACATTCGTTCGGAATGACACGATTTACGCTCAGTTACCGGGTTTCGTTGGTTAGTTTGTGATCCGTAATGGCCGTCTTGGCTATCCTTGCTTGGTGACCACTCTGCGTCAGAGGGGTCAGAAAGGAGGAATCCCATGCCTGCCGAACCCGAACTGCGGAAGCAATGGAAAACCACCCCGATACGCATCTCCGGTCGGAGTCGTTCGCCTTGTTGCCGCGTGCCAACCTTCCTTGTACAGAGCATGGAAGGCGGATTTGTGACCAGAAACTGTTCCAAGTGCGGAGAGAAAGACACCTTACCGGAAGACGTATTCATGGAAATCGACCTGTGGGTCGAATGCCCGGAATGCCGTGAGCGGATGAATCCGACGATGATTAGAAGGAACTACGGATACGTATGTCCGAGTTGTCACTGCGAAGTGTTTCTAGCAGAACTGATTCCCAGTTGGCAAGACATTGTAGGCTGAAGAACCCGCTCTAGGTACCGTGGTCCTCGCCGCGCGGATGGTGGTGGAGATGGTGGGGGCAGGGATTCCCGTAAGGGAAAGCAGGATTCAGGATTCAGGATTCAGGATTTAGGATTTAGGCGGGGATCCGTACCGCCCCGTACGGTTCCGCACTATTCTCTTTTTCTCTGTGCCTCTGTGTCTCTGTGGTGATAGTTCCCGCCTCAGATTCCCATTTCCTGGCGGAACGCGTCGTCGGCGCGGATGATGTCCTCGGCGGTGTCCTTCAGGGTTTTTCGTTTGTTGCGGCTGAGGCTTTGGAGGTGGGCGAAGGCGTCGGGTTCGGAGAGTTGCAGGCGTTGCTGGACGATGCCCTTGGCGCGTTCGATGAGTTTCCGGCTTTCCATGGCCTCGCGCAGGTTGCCGGCTTCGGCTTGCGCTTCCTGGAGCATGGCGAACCGGGCCTGGGCAATGCGCACGGCCGGCAATAATTGCTCGCGGGTGACGGGTTTGACGAGGTAGGCCGCCGCGCCGGCGTCCAGCGCCGCCTGAACGGTTTCGTCACTGCTGTAGGCGGTGACGATGATGACCGGCACCGGGCGTTTTTCGGTGATTTTCTGAGTAGCGATGAGACCGGACACCTTCGGCATGTTGATGTCCATCAGGATGAAGTCCGGTTGTGTTTCGTCCGCCAGGCGTATGGCTTCCTCTCCGTCGGATGCCTCGCCGACGACGTCATATCCCGCCGACTCAAGCGCTTTCAGCAGGTGCATCGCCGTGATTTCTTCGTCTTCGCAAATCAACACACGAATTGGCGCGGGCGGATCGTTTGTGGCATTCACTCGTACCGTTTTCACAGGAATCCGACCTCCGGCACGGTCACCCTGACACGGGTGCCGGCATCGCGGATAAACTCCACAGAGCCCTTCAGGTGGCGGCGGACAAGGCGCTGGACGAGTTCGGTGCCCAGGTTCCCGTCGCGATCCACATGGAATCCTTCCGGAATTCCCTTCCCGTCGTCGCTCACCTCAAGCGTCAACGTTCCGCCGACCCGGTGTACGGATAATGTTATGGTACCGCGATCGCGGTCGTTCAATCCGTGGACGACGGCATTTGCGACAAGTTCCGAAACGATGAGCGCCAGCGACGTTGCCTCGCGGCTGGGAATGGACAGCGGTTCCGCGTCGATGGAAAGCCGGATATCCTGGTCCAGTCGCGTATGGGAAGAGATGACCATCGGCGCGAGGGCTTCCAGAACCGGACGCACGTTCACGCCGCGCAGGTCGGCATCCTGGCTGAGGTAGTCGTGCACCAGGGCGATGGCGCGGACCTGGTTACGAACGCGCCGCAGGCCTTCCCGCAGGTCGCCCGGTTGCATCTGTTGCATCTCCAGCAGGGACGATATGGCCTGCAGGTTGTTCTTCACGCGGTGGTGCGTTTCCTGGATGGCCAGGGAGAGCATCTCTGTCCGTTCCTGCGCCGATTCCAGCAGGTTCGCGTTTTCAAGCGCCAGGCCGATCTGGTGCGCGATGGCCCGCACGAGGTCCATATCGCGATTGTTGATGGCTCGCGGTTTGGTGCCCGCAACCGTCAGCACGCCCAGCCTGGTCTCGCGCGAGTCGATGGGCAGGCACATCGCGCTATTGACCGGAGATCCCAATGCGCATCCGATGCTTTTGCAAAGTGCCGCATCGCTTGCATCGCGCAAAATGATTTCCTCGCCCGATTCCATCACGCGCACAACACAGCAGTCGGGTGGAGGACTGAGCGGCGCCGAATCCGACCACTCGAAACCACCTTCGGCGGTTTTCCTGCCGCATGCCGCCAGCCTCGGATGTGTCCGGGCCTTCAGGTGAATGGACGCGACTTCGATGCCGGTGGAGCAGATCAGCGTTTGAACAACGTTGCGGGCAATTTCATACGAGTCGGAGGAACGCGACAAGGCGCCGGTCACGTTGTTAAGGGCGGTAAGTTCGCGTGCGCGATCCTCTGCTTCAGCGGCCTTCCGGCGCAGATCGGCGGTGCGTTCATCCACGAGTTTCTGAAGGTCGGCACGGGCGGCTTCCGCTTCGTCCAGCAGGAAGGCATTCTGAATGGTGATTGTGGCTTGGGCGGCGAACGCGCGGAGGGTGTCGAACTCGTACTCCGAAAGCGCCCGTGTGCTGAGCACCGCGACGATGCCCAGAGCCTTTCCGCGAAAGACGAGCGGATAGACGGCCATACTGCGGATGCCCGGCCACTCAATCCAGCACGTTTCAGGAGCGTCCGGTCGGGTGTCCAGATCGTCCATCAACAGAGGTGTGCGGTCTCGCGCCACCACTGCCATCGGGTGGTTGCCGAACGGAATGCGGTGGTGTTCGCAGTCGATTCCCAGGGACAGGCCGGAGCTGGCGGCCAGGTGGAGAGACAGCGAGTCTGGAGCGCCCTGTTTCACCGAGCAGATCGGGCATTTGCTGTCCGGCTGAAGAAGCCAGATTCTAGCCAGCGCCGCGTGCAGTTCGTCCGTCAGGCCGGATGTCACCGCCTGCAACACGTCATCGAGCGAACTGCCGGTAACGGCCTGGTGCGCTATGCGGTCTATCGAATGAAGGGCAGTCCGTTCGTTCGGAAGATTGTCTGGATTGTCAGGCGGCATATTCGTGTCCTGCTTTCCCTGCCGGTGGTGAATCGTAAGGAATTGGTCGACTGCTCCAGTTCATAGTGGATTGTTGAGCCAACCGAAATCGATATGCCTGCTCGTTGAGGGTTGCTGGGGCTCGTTCAGATTTGAGCCGAAGCGGGTCTGCTTGACACAACTTCCGGGTACGGGTCATGTTGAACTCGGCGGCAACTGGTTTTTGTCGCCTTTCCCCGATGAATGGAGGTTCCGATGGCGGATGTATCATTGAGCCCAACCGGAGAATCGTTTCCTCTCCCGGCACCTGAAGAATACCAGGCCGAATTTGAACGAGTGAAATCCCTGGCCGACGCCGCTCGCGCGTCGGGACAGGAAGTGGTTGTTGTTATGGGCGTCGGTTTCGTGGGCGCCGTGATGGCGGCCATCATTGCCGATACCGTGGACAAAACCACCGGCAAGCCGAACAAGTTCGTCATCGGCTGTCAGCGCCCCAGCAGTCGGAGTTACTGGAAGATCCCGATGCTAAACAGGGGCGAGTCGCCCGTAAAATCCGAAGATCCCGAAGTCGATCCGATGATTTCGCGGTGCGTGAAAGATAAGAAAACACTCATCGCCACATACAACAGCGAGTGTCTGACCCTGGCGGACTGCGTGGTTGTGGACGTCCAGTGCGATTACATCAAGAAGGATCTGGGCAATATGGCCACCGGCGAGGCCGATATGGCCGCGCTGGAAGCCACGATGAAAACGATCGGCGACCGCATCCCCGCGAACTGCCTGACGCTCATCGAGACAACCGTGGCGCCCGGAACGACGGAACACGTCGCCTTCCCGATCCTTCAGGCCGCTTTCGCCCGGAGGGGCATTCCGACGGCGCCTCTGCTGGCCCATTCCTTCGAGCGCGTTATGCCGGGCCGCAACTACGTGGCCAGCATCCGCGACTTCTGGCGCGTGTGCGCCGGTTGCACGCCCGAGGCTCGCGAGCGCGTGGTGAAGTTCCTGTCGGAAGTGCTGAACGTCGAGAAGTTCCCGCTGACCGTGATGGACAAGCCGATTGAGTCCGAAACGACGAAAATCGTGGAGAACTCGTACCGCGCGACCATCCTGGCGTTCCTGCACGAATGGAGCCTGTTCGCCGAACGCAACGGGGTGGACCTGACCAAGGTCATCGCCGCCATCAAAACGCGGCCCACGCACAGCAATATCATCTTCCCGGGTCCAGGCATCGGCGGCTACTGCCTGCCGAAGGACGGCGGACTTGGGCGCTGGGCGTACAAGCACATCCTCGGCTTCAACGATGACGATATCTTCAAGATCACCAGTGAGGCGATCAACACCAACGACACGCGCGGTCTGCACGTCGCGGAACTGACACGCGACGCTCTGCGCAATATGGGCAGGAACGTTGCGGGCGCGCCGATTCTGTTGTGCGGAGCCAGTTATCGCGAAGACGTGGGCGACACGCGCTACAGCGGTTCGGAGCTGGTGGTGCGTAAACTGACCGAGATGGGCGCCGATATGCGCATCCACGACCCCTACGTGGAGCACTGGTACGAACTGGAGACGCAGGACACCTATCCCGCGCCGGGACTCAGTTGGAGCCGGTTCTTCCGCAACCAGGACAATCTTGTGAACATCCGCGTCCAAAAGGACCTGCCGGGCGCGCTGAAAGGCGCAGTTGCGCTGATTCTGGCGGTCCGGCATTCGCAGTACCTGAACCTGGACCCGGACGAGATTGTGAAGCAGGCAGGCGGGCCGATCGCCGTGGTGGACTGCTTCGGCATCCTGAACGACGATCAAATCAAGAGATACTTCGAACTGGGTTGCGAGGTGAAGGGCCTCGGAAGGGGCCACATCCAGCGCATCAAGGAATCGGTGCGCAAGCAGTAAGCGCCTCCTCAGGCTGAACAAATGAGAATGACCCGGCTACCGAAAGGTAACCGGGTCGTTTTTCTGGTGCAGATGAGAGGATTTGAACCTCCACGTCCTTTCGGACACATGCTCCTGAGGCATGCGCGTCTGCCGTTTCGCCACATCTGCGCGCGCGGGCAAAACAAGTATAGCACGGCCCGCGACAGCCGGCAAGCGTATTCCTACGGCCAGCGGGTTTCCAGGCCCAGTGCGCGTTTCAGCACGCGGTCCGCGTCCGCGGGGGTGATCAGGCTGTTGCCGAACGAGCGTGTGCCGTCCGTTCGCGGCGTATTGGCGGGTTCCACATCGGCCCGGTCCGTGGTCTGCTGATTGGCGATTCCGGTGTCTGAAGAGTAAGCGCCCATCACGACCACATCGCGTACGGTGTTCATCAGGTCCGAATCCATATCGCCGGGAACTGCCAGGCGGTAGGCAGTGACCTGCCCGTTGATGTCTGCCGCGACCAGCAGGTCGTCCGCGATGGCGACCGATGACAGAATCGGGCCGCCGACCAGTGTCGGAAGACCGGACTGATACCAGTGCGCTTGTCCGGTCTCCCGGTCAGCCACGTAGATATGGCCTTGAGTAGGCGTATAGCCGACGTTTTCAGCCACGCCTACCACAACAGAGGAAGGCGTGAGAGCCGGCGACGACACATAGTTGACGCCCACGGAGTTCGGCAGACTGAGGGTCCACAACTGGGTTGCGCTGGTTCCGTTATCGCGGAAGGCGTACAGCGTGGAGGGGCCCATATCCTTCTTGCCGTATCCGCCGATGATGGCGATAAAATCGTTATCCACGGCGGGGCTGGACACCTGGATGCCGCGGTAGTAATATGACGGGTAGTCCGGCTTCGGAACCATCGGGGCGTTCCACACCAGTGTTCCGGTGACCGCGTCGATGGCGTGCAGGGCCCAGTCGTAATCACCGCCGCTGATGTACACCTTGTCGTTGGCGATGGTGGGCGATGCGCGCAGGATACCGCCGATGGTGCTGAACGGTCCGGGCCAGAGATTCGTTCCGTCGGGCTTGATGGCGTAAATCTTGCCGTCGTTGGAACCGCAGAAGATATTGCCTGTTGCCGGATCAACGGCGGGTGACGAGTGAACGAATTGGGACGTGGTGACGCGCCACGCTTCCGCAGCCGAGCCCGATGAGTTGACTGGAACCGCATAGATGTGGGTTTTCGGGTAGGCCGCGCCGCACACAACGTTCGTACCGGAAATGTTGGGCGACACGCGGTCCTGCCAGCCACCGCTGTTGAATTTCCAGATTTCGGCGCCGTTGGCGGTGTTCAGTGCGGTGAGGTTTCCGTTATCGGAAACAAAATACACCACTCCGTCGCGAACCATCGGCGAAGACTCGATGGGCGAATTGGCGGGATATTCCCACAACTGGCTTCCGGTGGATGCGTCCAGTGCATAGAACTTCGTGTTCTGGCAACCGATATACACCACGCCGTTGACAACCGCCGGCGACGATGTGATGCCGGGCTTGTAGGTGGTGTCATCGATGACCTGTTGGTAAAAACGAACCGACCAGAGCGGCACCAGCATATTGGGGGTAGGCGCTGTGATCGCCGCGGTGTGCGGCGAGTTGCCCCGGTGTTGAGGCCAGTTGGCCGCGAGTGCGGCGGTGCCTGCCAAAACAACGAAAGCCACGCAAGCGGCGCATGCGTGGCGGAGTTTGCGGTTGGTCATCGCGGTATCACTCCTTTGTTGGTGGGGATAGGGAGATTTGAACTCCCAAGCCTTGCGGCACTGCCCCCTCAAGACAGCGTGTCTGCCAGTTTCACCATATCCCCAGGCAATTCTGATTTTACCGGACCAGGCGCGGCGTGTCAAATCCGTGAATGAGGCGCACCTTCGAATCTGTCAGCTGAGTTTCGAAGCCACGATGGCGACAAGCAGGGAGAGAACGACGAAACCGTAGGCCAGGTTTCTCGTCAGATTCTCGATCTTCTCTTCGGCGCCGCCCGTGAAACGGGTGTTACCGCTGTTGTCACCACCGCCGCCGAAAGCGGCGCCCATTCCGGATTCCTTGCTCGTCTGGGACGTGACGGCCACAATGAGACCGATGGCACAGGCAAATTGTACGACTTGCAGTAGTATGTGAAAGATATTCATAGTTTGTGATTCAGCAATGCGTGCACGACGCAAAGAGTGCGACGGACGCCTTATCATACTACCCTGCCGCGACGAGTCGTGTCAAACATCAATCAAATGGCAAACAGCCGCCCCCCGGGGACAGCAGGAGCGGCCTTTGCACATGGATACTGCCGGAAGCCGGGAATCCCGGAACGTGCGCGGGCCTCGATTACCCCGCACGACTCCGCAGTCCCACGACCGACGAGGGACGGACTTCGTTGCCGCGTCACGAAGAGAAAGCCGATTTTCTCTCCAGCACGCCGGTGCCAACGACGCTCAAGAGGTCGTCCATATCTATCATACGTGATTTTCGACCGTTCTTTAGCGTGAATATTCAGAAATTGTGGTAGAAGGGGACCGGAGCACTCTCCAGTCCCCATCCAGGAATCCTACAGGTCCGAAGCCGATGGTTTCGCTGTTCCCGGCTGAAGGGGCCTGTGGGTTTGAAGCCACTGCCGCAACTTCTCTCGTTGCTCTGGCGTCAGAACGCGCATGATTTTCGCTTCAAGTTCGTGTCGTACACGCATGGAGGCCGCGCGCTTTTCCGGGGGAGTCATCTTCTGGTTCGCCCGGATGGCCTCCAGTTTCGTGCGGGCTTCCTGGAAGAACGCCTGAATCTGGCGTTTCTGTGCCTGTGTCAGATTCAGTGTTTCCAGAAACTCGCGCAGATCGTCGCGCCGTTCTGTCATGATCTCCTTCAGACGTTCTTTCTGTTCGGCAGTCAGCACGCCGAGGACGTTCGTTTTCAGCGTTTTCATGGCTTCCTGCACGGCCGAGCGTTTCTGCTCAGGTGTCAGCGATGTGTTTTCCCGTATGGCTTTAAGCGCGGTTTCAGCCTGCGCGAAGAACACGCGGATCTGCGCCTGTTGGGCCTGGGTGAGGTTCAGTTGCGCCAAAGCGTTTCTGAGCGGCTGAAGCAACGGTGCGCCGATCCTGTTGACGGGCCTTGGCGGAGTTCCCTTCACCGGTCCGGCCGTGCCGGCGCCGGTTGATGCCAGAACAATTACCGCGCCTAAAAGGGCGATACCTGTCCATTTGCCGATTTTCATCTGTCGACTCTCCTCTATGTGAAGCGGTTCTTGGCTTGGCCAAGGTGAAATGAGGTGACGTTTCGCGTTCCGGCCGGATAGCGAGCCTGCTTTACTTCAGGCCCATCGCGTTCCATCAGCGGTTTGGACGGAAGTCCGGTGTCGGCGGTTGCGGAGGGGCAGGGTGTGCTAAAATGAATCCAACAGGCGATCGCCAGGGGTCGGGAGGGACCCTGTCCTTCCCGGCCCCTCGGTTGTTTCAGTTCGCCTCAATATCCCACGAAAGCAAAGGACGCGGTCCGATGAAGTCCGAACCACGCATCGATTCCGTGCGCCGGGTTGACGGTCTCGATGCCCTGCGCGGTTTGTCCATCCTGATGATGGTGTTCTCCGGCCTGATCCCCGCCGGTATGCCGGCCTGGATGTTCCACGCTCAGTGCCCTCCGCCGACCGGCAAATTCAATCCCAATATACCGGGCATTACGTGGGTTGATCTGGTTTTCCCGATTTTCCTCTTCTGTCTGGGCGCGGCTATTCCTCTGGCGTTGACGAGGAGGCTGGAGAAGGGGATGCCGTGGTGGCAGGCGTCGCTCGCGGCTTTCCAGAGGTTCTTCTTGCTGGTAGGCTTTGCGATGTACGTGGTTCACATCAGGCCGTACTCGCTGGGCGATCCACCGCAGACACAGCACTTCCTGCGCTCCATCCTGGCTTTCGCCGCTCTGTTCCCGGTCCTGGCGCGCCTGCCGGACAAATGGCACCCGCTGATACGTTACGCCGTACGCACAGCCGGCTGGGCACTGGTGATTTATCTGATGTGGAGTGTTCGCCTGGCCGACGGAACCGGATTTGTGAAGACCGCCGCCGACGGCAGGATCAGCGTCGACAGCGACATCATCATCATGATTCTGGCCCATGTGGCGCTGTTCGGCACGCTGATCTGGCTGGCAACGCGCAAGAGCCCGATGATGAGGGTCGGCGCGATGGGCCTGTTCCTCGCCATCCGGCTTTCCACCGCGGCCGGTCCTTCATGGCTTCAAACAGCCTGGTCATGGACGCCCGTTGACTTTATCTACCGCTCGGGCCTGGCCGGTCCGCTGTTCGTCGCGCTGGTCGGAACGCTGATCGGCGACCTCCTGCTGGCGTGGATGCGCGAACCTGCGGGCGACGAGAAACACCCCGCATTCGGACCGGAACGTCTGTTGCTGTTGGGCCTTTTCGGGGTGTACCTGACGGTTGTGTCGCTGGTGGGTTTGCTGAACCGGCACGTCGCCGAGACCTTCGTTGTGTCGGCCTTGATTCTGGCTCTTATGCTGTGGCTGGTTCGCGGCCCGAAGACCGCCTCGGAGCGCCTTCTGCGCAGTCTGACCCAGTGGGGCGTTTACTGCCTTATGCTGGGCTTGTTGCTGGAACCTTACGAAGGGGGCATCAAGAAGGATCCGGCCACGCTCAGTTACTACTTCGTATGCTCCGGCCTGGCGATCGGCCTGCTCATCACATTCACCATCATCGGCGATCTCGCGAGGAAACGGTGGCTGGCGCTTCTATCGCTGAACGGACAGAATCCCATGATTGCCTACATCGCCACCGGAGCGTTGATTCAACCGATACTCTTCCTGACGGGAATCAATCCGTGGATCAACACACTGGTCCGCGAACCGTGGCAGGCGTTGTTGCATTCGATCGCGGTGGTGTTGCTTGGAGCGCTTGTTGTGGCGGTGTGCTCGCGGCGAAAGATATACTGGCGCACATAAGTACACCGCGGCCTTTGGCGTGAAGGCCCTCGATGTAACATGATGAACGGGTAGCGCGGACGGGAACCGTGCAGGTTGAGGGGGCGTCCAATGGAGCGTCAAGCATTCCATTGATAAGGATACGTTGTGAACGATACTCTGACAGATTTTGAGGCGATCAGCCATCTTGGCGCGCGGGAGTTGAGGGAAGTCCATATGGACGACCTGCTCAACGCGGCTATCGAGATGCGTGCATCCGACCTGCATATCACCGCCGGTGTTCCGCCCACACTGCGGGTGGACGGCGACCTCGTTCCCCTGGTCGAGTTCGAACCCGTATCAGCCCCGGACGCTCAGCGCCTGATTTACGACATCATGACCTCCGATCAGGTTCAGCGGTATGAAAGCACGCTGGAACTGGACTTTTCGTATGCTTTCGGAACGCGCGCCCGGTTGCGGGTGAACGTGTATCGGGACAAGGGCACGGTGGCGGCGACGCTGAGGCTGATTCCGGCGCGGATTCCACACCTTGAGGAACTCGGCCTTCCGCCCGTTCTGAAGGAAATGGCCCGCAAGCCCAGGGGCTTGATTCTGGTGACCGGGCCGACCGGAAGCGGCAAGTCCACCACGCTGGCCGCGATGATCAACCAGATCAACAGTGAGCGCAGTGTGCACATCATCACGATCGAGGACCCGATCGAGTACCTGCACACGCACAAGATGAGCATCATCAACCAGCGGGAACTGGGTCAGGATACGCGCTCCTTCTCGAATGCCCTGCGCGCCGCCTTGCGCGAAGACCCGGACGTGATTCTTGTGGGCGAGATGCGGGACCTGGAAACGATCGCCACGGCCATTACTTGCGCGGAAACCGGACACCTTGTGCTGGCAACACTGCACACCAACAGTGCGGCGCAGACCGTGGACCGGGTGGTGGACGTGTTTCCTCCGGGCCAGCAGGAACAGATTCGGTACCAGTTGAGCAACGTCCTGGAAGCGGTGCTGTGCCAGCAGTTGCTATCGCGCAAGGACGGACACGGCCGGGTGTGCGCCACGGAAGTGATGATTGTTTCGACTTCCATACGCAACCTGATACGGGACAAGAAAGCGCACCAGTTGACGACCAGCATCCAGACGAGTGGAGACAAGAAGACTTACGAAACCAGCATGCAGACGATGGACCAATCGCTCCGGGATCTCGTGCTGAGAGGAATTGTGGACCGGGACCTGGCAATCAGCCGCGCCGTGAGCCCGGGCGAGTTTGAACGCATGCTGGACGGCTCCACCGCCCGTGACAAGGGCGAACGCCGGCCGGATTCATCAGAAGACTGAGATCGCGGAGCCTGACGCATCAAGGAAGACAGGCGCAGGCACAAGGGGAAAGAATGGCCACCTACACTTACACCGCACGAGACGCCAACGGCGCGACACAGAACGGGACCATCGAGGCCGACACCGAAGCCCTGGCCCAGTCCCGATTGAGGGAACAAGGATACTTCGTTCAGTCTCTTCGACGCACGAGGGGCAAGGAAGGCGGAGCGAAAAAGGCCGCCGCCAAGGCAGTGGTCACAAAACCGAAGGAGAAAAAGACCTTCTCGTTCGGAGGCGGCATCAAGGTTGCCGAACTGACGGTCTTCTGCCGGCAGTTCTCCACGATGATCGACGCCGGCGTGTCCCTGGTTCGGTGCCTCGCGGTTCTTCAGGAGCAGAGCCCGAATCCGCGTTTCCGCAATATCCTGTCGGACATCCAGGTGGAAGTCGAGTCCGGTAACACGCTCAGCCGGGCGATGGCGAAGTACCCCAAGATCTTCAACCAGTTGTTCATCGGTCTCATCAAGGCCGGCGAGGTCGGTGGCGTTCTTGAGGAATCCCTGCAGAGATTAAGCTCCTTCCTTGAAAAGGACCTGGAACTGCGGCGGAAGGTAAAAGGCGCGATGACGTATCCTGTCATCGTCATCATCCTGTCCATCACCGCAGTGCTTGGATTGACGACCTTCATCCTTCCGAGCTTTTTTGACACGTTCACCCAGTTGGGATTGGGCCGCGACACCATGCCGGCGATGACGGTGTTTATGATGGACGTCTCCGCGTTTCTGCGGAACGGCTTCCCGATGCGCCACATCATCATCGGTATTATTCTGTTTGCCGCATTCTCAGCGTGGAAAGCCTTTACGCGCACCCGGTTCGGGCGTCGGTTTGCCGACCGGCTGAAGTTGAAGGCGCCCGTGCTCGGAAGCTTGAACCACAAGATTGCGCTTTCGCGTTTTGCGCGTACCCTGGCGACGTTGCTGGTAAGCGGTGTTCCCATCCTGCAGGCGATGGAAACGGTGGCGGGCACAGTTGATAACGCCATCATCAGCGATGCCATCATGGACGCCCGGGCCAGTATCCGAGAAGGCGACCGTATCGGCGACCCCCTGCAACGCTCCAAAATGTTTCCGCCCATGGTTGTTCAGATGATTTCCATCGGCGAGGAATCCGGCGCGCTGGACTCGATGCTGACGAAGGTGGCGGAGTTCTACGAGGACGAAGTGGACTCGGCGATTGAAAGCCTCACGTCGGCCATCGAACCGTTGCTGATCGTGTTCCTGGGCGGATCGGTTGGCTTCATCGTCATCGCGACCATGATGCCGATGACGGCCATCATCTCGGGCCTGTCCGGCGGCGGCACGGATACCGGCGGGGGAGAGTGATTCAGAAGGATTCAGAATTCGGGATTCAGGATTCAGGGCCGGAAGCGGAAACCTGAAACACGACTAGAAGGGCTGTTGCGGCGTTGCCCATTCGCCTGAATCCCATATCCTGAATCCTGAATCCTGAAATGGCTTTCATCGCTTTTATATTCGGCACGGTGGTCGGCAGTTTTGTGAATGTGCTTATCTACCGGTTGCCGAAGGGCATTTCGGTTGTGGCGCCGCCCTCGCATTGCCCTGCCTGCGGCCACCGGCTGGAACCGATGGACCTGGTTCCCCTGCTGTCCTACTTGTGGCTCGGCCGCAAGTGCCGGTACTGCCGCGCGCCTGTATCGTGGCGGTATTTTGGCGTGGAAGCGTTGACCGGCGCCGTGTTCGCGCTGGTTTATTACCGGTTCGGGGCCACGGTGGACGCAGGCTTGCTGTGCGTCCTTTTCGCGTGCCTGATTGCCGCGTTTTTCACGGACGTCGATCAGTACATCATTCCGGACTCGCTGAATGCCGCCGGGTTGATCATCGGCTTTGCTCGGGCGGTGGCCGGCCCGGACGCCTTCAGCACCCGTTGGCTGTCGGAGCCGGGGGTGCAACCGGTGACGGTTCTGGGCGCCCTGGCCGGCGCGGCGGTTCTGCCCGGGTTGTTGTATCTGATGATTCTACTGGGGAACGTGATGTTCCGCAGACAGATTGCGGAGCAGGAATCGCAGTGGGCGAACGAGGGCATCCTGGAAGAAGGCGAACGGCTGGATGCCATGGGAATGGGCGATGTGAAGCTGGCCGCCGTGATGGGCGCGAACCTGGGCATTGCGGGCGGCCTGGTGGCATTGCTGACAGGCGTGTTCATCGGCGCCGTTTTCGGGCTTGCCCTGAAGGCGATGAAACGGCTTGAAGGCCATGCCATCCCGTTCGGACCCGCGTTGATCATCGGATTCTCCGTTTCCGTCTTTGTGGGTGGAGACGTGATTCGATGGTATCTGAACCTGCTGGCGGGAGGTTGATATTGCGGCCCGACGAGATTGAGAAGACGGTTTATACTGAAATGGCTTCGCCGGGAACAAGCCGAAGTGGGTTCGCGTCCCAAATCATGGCGCCTGTGGGGCGACCGGTTCGCACGCGAGGTAACAACCTGTGAGAGACACACCTATACACCCCCGACACATGGCATTCACACTGCTGGAACTTCTGGTGGTCATTGCCATCATCGCGGTGGTCGCGGGCCTCACCTTCCCCGTTGCCCAGTCCAGCCGACAGAAGGGCAACCAGATGTCCTGCCTCAGCAATCTCCAAAGCATCGGTCAGGCCCTGCGCCTGTACCGCATGGACGAGCGCGAGTATCCTCCCGCCCTTTACGGCTACCAGGAGGAAGGCAACAAAAACCAGGACGGTGAACTGGAGCCGACAACATTTCTTTACCCGCATTACGTGCGAGCCAAGCGCGAATTCAAGTGTCCCAACAACCGCAAGACCGCCGACACCGAAGCGGCCACGCGCATCTTCGATCCGGACAGCAGGGAACCGCAGTCGGCAGGTCCGTTACGCAAATCTCCGCTCAAGGGCGGCGGGTATGAACTGGTTCCGGTGACCGGGAGACGGATTCACTATTTCGTGTTCGATTCGTACGACGGAGGCTTTGTACCGCCGAAACAGGACACCGATCCCTCGCGTTGGGAACTGCATTACCGGCGTGACTGGGCCAGCCTTTACGGAGCGTCGGACAAGACAGGGCGCGAACTTCTGGACCGCAACCCCGAGGACAGCACTTACGTAACGGCGTGTACCTACCACCGTACGTACGAAGCGAACGGAACGCCCGCGCGGTCCAGCCAGGACATGGTTCTGTTCCAGGACGGACACGTGGAAAAGCGCTTTTCCAGCGAGATGATAGTAACGGGATTGTTCAACTGGGCGGTGACTCCTCGTGAATAACCAACGCAAACATAACGGCGGTTTCAGCCTGATCGAGATGCTGGTGGTGATTGCCATCATGAGCGTCCTGATGAGCCTGATTTTCCCGGTCGTCACGGCTACCCAGCAGAATGCCCGCAGGGGCGCCTGCATCTCCAACCTCAACGAGATCGGCGCGGCGCTGAAGGTGTACCGGCTGGATGAAGGCGGTTACCCAATCGTCCTCTATGGTTTTGTGAACGAAGCGGACCTGCCGAACCGATCAGCCGCTGTATACGGCCTGTACCCCCTGTGGGTGCGCCGCCAGGAGGCATTCGTTTGCCCCAACAATCCGGCGCTCAGCAAACTGTCGGAACGCGCGGCCATTACCCTGTTGAAGCAAAACGGCTCGAACTGGGAACCATCGAATGCCCTGACGTGGGATACAATGCCCGTGCCGGAAGTCGGCGAGACTCCGTGGACACTTTCCGACGGAATGGGCAAGTTGAAGTACCCGAACGGCGTGCGTTACGCCGTGGGCGACTCATACGACCTCAGTTTCCTGCCCACGCGCCCGTTCGGCCCCGGTTCCGGTATGTGGGAACGGCATTATTCCCGGCAGTGGCTTCCGCTGTCCGACCTCAGCAATCCCGACCAGGATCCGGCGGACCGGAATCATTGGGTTTCGGGTATGACGCCGAAACAGCGCCGCGAGGTTTATGCGCGCCAGTTGATCTTCCGTCAACCGGACGATGAAACGGTGGTAACGATTTGCACCTATCACCGCAAGTATCCCAACGGCTGGAATCCGGGAACGCCGTATCCGTCCAGCAGTCGGGACCCGGTACTTTTTGTGGACGGTCACGTGGAGAATCGCGAAAGCAACATAACCGGCCGTTACGACGCCGCCGGCTGGGCAGGATGGCAGACGTGGTCACAATGACACCAAACGTGAAGAGGCAATCAACAACCGTATCGACCGCCGCAAGCAGGCGTTCCACACGGGCGCTGACACTCGTCGAATTGCTGGTGGTGACGGTGATCCTCGTCATCGGCATCTTCGGTATCGTCCGCATCTTTCCGCTCGGTCTTCAGAGTCTGAATCATGCCCGCAATATGACCGCCGCATCGCGGCTGGCCCAGGCCGAATTGGAGCGCTGGAAGGCCGCGTCCGCCAACGTGCCGGACGGAATCCTCGCCGAGGATCCCGAAACCGCGCTGAAAGTGCGAACCGACTTCAATCCGGACGATATGCGCACCGCGAACAGCGCCAACCCAGCCGAAATGCCGGAAGGGCAGGATTCGTGGTACTGGTCGAACGTGAACCGAGTGCGCCTGGTCAAGGGCGAAACCACCGTGATTCCCGCGCCCACACTGTTGCCTTACGCTGAGGGTGACCAGAAAAACTACGCGTATTCGATCTACAACCTCAAGTTCGCGCCGGTGCAGTTTTCGGAGAGCGACAAGGGGCAGAATCTTCCGCAGGGATTCGAGTGGCCGGACCAGCACGTGCTGATTTACGGGGATCCCCTGACACGCGTGAACGTGACCGGCCTGTCCTCGGACGATCGGGACAACACCCTGGCGAGCGTCAACCGGAACAATTACGCCATCGATTACGATTCGGGCAAGGTGTACCTGTACAGCACATGGTGGACGCGGCGGTACAAGATCGATTACGCCTACTGGGAAAACAACAAACTCGGCAATTCGACCGAGATTCTTATCGTGCCCGGACAATCCGACCGCGGTGAAATTGTGGAACTGCAACTGGAGCACGGTAACATCGATGATTACTCGGACCGCCTGGCGCGCAAGTTCCAGTACGTGCAACCCGGCAACTTCGATGACCGCAATCCGTACCAGTTCACCCTGCTGAACGGTTACGCGCAACTCGACTTCGCGCCGACCATCGGTTTCAATCCGATTGGTCGCAATGTGGTAGTCCGAACCAGCCTGGGCCAGCGCCCGCTGACGGCTCACATCGACTACGAAGTGCTGGACTGGCACGTACTGCGCGAGGAGCGCACCATTCCCGCGCCGGCCAACGTTGCGCCTAACTATTCGGTTCGCCTGACCCTGCCGAACGTGAAGATAGCGAGGGTGACCACCGTGGACGGGATCGAGACGGTGAACGCGCCTCCCGGAACGCGCAATGTTAGAAAGAAGTACAAGGGCATCACTCCGGCTATGGACGGGTACAGCGTTGTGGCGCTCGACTTGACCGACAACACGCTGATGGTGGATAACAACGGCCCCGGCGGCCTGCAGGTTGACTACGCCGCCGGCATCGTCCGGTTCCCGGGTTCCATCACCAAGTACACGCCGTTCGGCGGCACATTGACGAACCAGGATGTGCGCGGCCACGACGTAAGGATTTTCTATCAGGCCGTGGACGACTGGGCGGTGCAGACATCGAAAGCCTGGTCCAATTATCAGCGTCGCGACGTGCCGGGAAATTCGTTCGAGAATCTTCAGTACAACCAGTTTGACGCGCGCATCCAGAAAAAGGGCGGCGACTGGGTGGCGACCCTGACTTTCCCGCGCAGTGATGCGGGCAAATCGATTGAGGTGTCCCTGAACTGGACCGACAACGACGGAGCAACGCACACGATCAACGGCCGGCAGTTCCAGTTGCCGAAGTTCGGCCAGTTGGGCGCCGGTCATCCGTCCATTGACGTGCCATTCGCGCGATCGGACGAGTACACCTACCCGGGCGATGACGAAGTATGGAAGAATCCGTATTTCACGTTCGTACAGGGCGCAAGCATCAAGGTGCGCGCCATATGGCGCGAGAAGCCGCAACGATGGGAAATGCGAACCCTGGAAACGACGCTGAAGCGCCAGTAAAAGCCATGCAATTGACACGACAACAACAAAGAACCGGACGCGGATTCAGCCTCATCGAGATGCTGGTGGTGCTCGCCATCCTGGCCATCCTGATGACGCTCATCTTTACTCCGCTTATCGGCACCTTCAACATCACCACACGCGCCCGGCGCACGGTGGAAGTGCAGGACGCCGCCCGCTACGCCTCGGAACTCGTGACACGGGAACTGGGCGATGCGATGCACGTTGTTGTCAACCAGGGCGATTACTTCCCGTTCCTGTACTACACGGGCGGAGAACCCGGCAAGGGTGACACCGTGGCGGTGCGCGGTTCCGGATACCTGGGCGTGTGGGACAACCGGGGCAACGTGGACAACGGCCACGATCCGTGGATTGTCTCCGGCGCGTCGATCGACATCATACTGCCGCACGACACCCTCGGCCTGGAGGGCGGCGGCATCCAGCAACCGCTCGCGTACGAACACGTCACCATAAACGGAAGCCAGCACCCGATCATCGTCCGCTACTTTGTCGGCCTCAGCCGGCCGGACGACATCCGGAACGGTTACCCATCGTGGCAGAACAATATCATCACCAGGCCGCGCGGCAGGGAGAATCTCTACACGCTGTACCGCGTGGAGTTCAATCCGTACGACCCGCATTTTGCGAACTGGGCCATTCCCGCCCCCGGCGAGTCGTCGCCGGACGGACGCGAGGTCTGGCGCCTGAATCCGGACTTCTTCTACGATCCGGCCCAGGTGGACGGCCATTCCTATGCCTACTGGTGGCGAAAAAAAGCCGTCGCGGTGATGCCGTCGTCGGCGACCGACCTGGTGGATTTTGTCCGCACTAATCCGAAGGATCAGAACTCGGTCTACACGCAGGCCCGGTGCCTCGTGTCGTTCGCCCCGCTGGTGATGGCCTCCGATACGGCCAATCCCGTGGGCGGCGGTCAGTATCCGCAAACCTTCAAGACACAGCACGGGCACTGGACCGGCCTTCAGAACGACGGCACGGTTCCATATCACGGGTACAAACCTCAGCCGCCAAGGAATATGTTGCCGCGCATCGTGGTGTATGAACGCACGGAAGACGATGACGAGGCTATCCGCCTGACACCCGTTTTCGACACGGCCGCGGAAAGCGGACATGCGTCGGACCCGGCCAAAAAGAACCGCGTGCTGGCGTGGAACTCGCAGAAGGGCACGGTCGAGTTCTCCATGCCCGCGAAGGACTTCGAGGCAACCGGCGACGGGGTGACGGCCATGTTCCGTCCGTTGGAAGCGATGGGAGCCGCCCTGCCGCCGGGAGCGTATATCTCGCCGGGCAGTGAAGTGGTGCAGGTGGAGGAGAACGACGGAAACAACCGCCGGTGGGTGACCTACAGCCGGTCCGACACAAGAGATGTGTACGAAACCCCGGTGGAACTGGCCGGGCAGAACGGTCAGCCCGCGCAATTGCCGGCACCCCGGACCTACATTCTGACGGAATACAACGAGATCATCATCGGCTATCCGTATCCGAGCGAACAGAACCCGGTCCAGCCCGCGCCGATACCGCAAGGGCACAAGGTTCGCATCTCCAGTTTCTATCAGAACAACAATCCGACGGATATGGTGAAGGTGGATTACCAGACCCGCACGCTGATCAGCGTTACCATCACAGCGCGCGAATATGATCCGAATGACCGGTCCGCCCTGACGGCCACGGTGTCCAACCGCGTTCGCCTTCGGAACATACAACGCTAGGAATTTGTCATACCCATGCCGAAGACATTATCCCGGAAGCCTCGGCGAGGAATCATGCGCACGAACCCAAACAGAGCCGGCCAGCGGGGCCAGGTCATAGTTGCGGCTATCGCCATTCTCTTCCTGCTCGCGTTCATCGCGAGCATCTTTCTGGTGCTCATCTCGCGCAACCTGAACCGCGCGGGACGAGGCTCCGATGTCACCCAAGCGCAGTATCTGGCCGAAGCGGGTATCCGCTACGCGGATTCCCTGCTGACCAACAGCGCCGAGGGTGCGGACTGGCGACCGGAACCCCACCTGAATCCGAATCCTGAGGATCCCGACTATGCGTTTCTGAAGGCCGGCTATACCCGCTTCAATCAGGGCAACGGGCGTTTCCTTCTGCGCGTTTCTTATCAACCCGTGGTGGTGAACGACAATGGCGAACCGGTGGATATGAACGGCAATCCCACCGACGACGTTGCCAGGATGGGATACCCGGCGCTGGGACGCTACATCAAGATCGAGGCCGTCGGCCGCCGGGGTGTGGTGGACTCCAACGATCCGACCACCTGGCGAAGCAAGGACCCCCTGCGACGCATGCTGGTGGCCTACAAGCCCATCGGCATCACCGATTACGTGCGCTTCGTGACGAACAAAGACCGGTCGTCCAATACCATCGTGCTGGGCGCCACACCGTTTCCATTGGAAGACGGCAAACCGTTCCGCACGTACTGGAACGGTCCGATTCGCGTAAACGGCGACCTGATGTGGTCCGGACTGAATACCATCAACCTGAACGGGATGGAAAACTACGGCGGCGATGTCGGCAATTTCTACAGCCCGACGCTCCAGACGACCGGAATCGTCCGCGATGACGCCGTGGAAGTGGCCGGACGGATTTTCCACGACGGCCTGCCGGACGGGATTTCGTCGAACGACCAAATTCGCCTGATCAACGCGAGCCCCGATGCCGTAACCAAAACCGTCGATTGCGAGCCGTCGATTCTGCCGAACGGCAACGAAAATCCGAACTTTGACACGGCAACAGGAACTTATCGCGACGGTTCCGCGGCCGGAAGCGCCACGGGCCGCGTGCGCGGCGTAACTTGCGTGGAACCCCCCAATGTCGACCAGACTGACCCGGCTACCGGTATCCTTCGCTACCGCCTGCTGACCCGCAATTCGGGTTACATCCCGAAAGGCAAGAACTACAATATCGGCCAGTACGGACTGGGGCAGGGCATTTATGTCGATAACGGCAACGAAATTCAGCGCGACACGGTGTTCCGCAAATTGACGGACGAATGGGCGCGGACCGGCACGGGCCGCGGTTCAGAAGCCGATCCGCAAAGCGCTTGGCGACAGCATTTGTACACGCCGCCCGGAGCGGAAGTGTATCTTGATCCATCGCCCGGCAAGTTGCTGAACTCGGCTTTTCCCAACGGGCAGAGCCAGGGTACCATCATCATTACGCGACATGATGGCCGGCAGTGGCGCGATGAGAATGGTCGGGACGAAGGTTTCAGCCGCAGATACCGCTATCCGCTTCGCGCCGTGTACGATAACACCGGCCAGAAACGGGACAGCGAAACCTACGACGGCGGCGACCAGTTCCGCGACCGCACCGGCGCCTACAAGACGTTCCAGAACGGCGTGATGTACTTCGAGGGCAACGTTCGCATCCAGGGCAAGTTGCCGGCCGACTGGCAAGGATCCTCGGGGCAACCCGTCGGCGCGCATCTGACAATTATCACGAACGGCACTGCCTATATCGAGGGCAACCTGCTCAAGGGGGACGCCGTCGGAGGTTCCGGCAGTTCGGGCCTGCAGATGGGCTCCATCGCAATCCTGGCGAAGGATTATGTGTGCGTCAACAGCACGGCCTACTTTATGAAACAACCGGACGCGGCAGGCTGGTCGTATGCCATCGGCAATCCGTTCACCGAACTCGGAAGCGCGGGGCAGACCTATGTGACGTCCGGATACAGCGCGGTCGATCCCGCCCGCTACCCGGAAGATTCCCGCGGCGCGCGGCAGTGCCTGCACTTCCTGCAGACCGCCGAGAGTTTCCCCGGCGGAGCGGCGGACGTGACGATGCAGTGGTACGGCGGCGGAAACCTGTTCAGCTGGGGCAGTATCTACCGCCAGGGCGGGAGTCCCGTCCCGATGCTTGTGTCGCCGGGAATGAGTTCGCTGTCACCGGCTGAAAACGTGTGGCAACACCACGCGATTCCGCTGTCGCCGACCCTGCACAACGGATATCAGACATCGTGGTCCGCGCTTGGGACAGCCGCGCCGGACTGGTTTGTGCTGACGTATCGCCCGTTTTTCGGGCCGTCCCAGTACGACAATTCCAGCCCCGGGACGCAGTTCGCGCAGAATTACGCGCAACCGATCTGGATCAGCCGGACCATCGTATCGCCGATGGACGTGCGCATCGAAGCCGTGCTGTACGCCCAGGAAGGTTCATTCTTCGTGATTCCGGGCGAGTGGGCCAACGGAAACAAGATGGATCTGCGCGGCGACAATCTGAACAATTCACTGCGATATCAGAATCCGATGCAGGCCGGATGGCGCCTGCAGGACCTGGCAAACGGCAGGTCATCGTATCCGTTCCATCAGGAACCGCCGGACATCCGCGTCGTAATCAACGGCGCCGTAACCGAAAACATGCCGGCGTCGAAGGAATACCAGACGGCCTGGGCGAAGCATTGGGGATGGACCCCGAAGGTCCGTCCGGACGGCTCGAACAGCCCGCACGGCGGCGAAGGCCTCGTGTATACGTACGACCACAACTTGCGCCTGCCGATTCGGCGAGACAGGTACAATCGTCCGTTACCGCCGATGCCGGCCCTTCCGGTCAGTCCGGACCTGATCTTCTTCGGCGAGGCGTCCTGAGCGTCCGCGCCGGTGATCCGGGGAGGCGGAATGCCTTCCTCGCCGCCACAAAAAGATTCGGGAACACGCGAGAGAAGCCAACAATGAGAGCAAATAAATGGTTTCGGATGGCCGCCGTCACGGCACTGGCAATTCAGGCAGTGACCCCTTCGGCCCGCTCCGAGGCAAGCACATACAACACGCGCACCGAGACGATACGCTGTGGCGTCCTGTTGGCGAATCGCAGTGCCTGGGCCAATGCCCAGCCGGTAACCACTCAGGCGCTGGACATGAACCACACGTTCTCCTACGTGTTTCACGCCCTGAATGCCCGCCCGGATATCCGTCCGTACGCCTGGGAAATCGTGAATCCGAACGCGCCGCCGTACATGGACAGTTCGTCGGCAAAACGCTGGGGGCTTACGGCCACGCAGTTCAACGTCGCCAATCCGCCGCGCCTGAACAAGAACATGGGCGCGTACTGGGAAGTGTTTCTCAAGGAAGCCACCGCCGACCAGTTGGCGAACTACGATGTACTTTATATGCCCCTGCCGTTGAACGACGGTGCCGGCGCAAGCGCTCTGACCATCGAGGACCGCGAAAAATTGCGGCGCGCGGTGGATGGGGGCGTTCTGCTTTGGATCGACAATCCCAACAGCAGTGCCTATACGCCCGGTGACGACTTGGGGCGCAAGCTTTTCGTACAGCCGACATTCCGCGTGGGCGGCTCTGCTCCGCGCGTAGGCGATCCGCTGGAAGCGCTGTTGAGCACGCCGAATACCCTCTCGGCACGGGAAATCCGGTCGCTCGGCACGCCGCCGGATACCTATTTTGAGGTTCCCGCAGGCGTCCCGATCGACGGAAGCCCGCGCAATCCCTCGCCGGGCAGTTTCGTCGCGTCCTGGAGGCAGGTTGCCGTGAACACACGCGGCACGCTCATCGCCGTCACACCGTACGGCCAGGGCGGCATCGTGATAACGTCGCGGGGCGTCGGGCGCGCGCTGAGCGAAGGTTTCCGGCCGGTCGCGGGAGTGGACGGGGCGATGTACCGGGGCGGCAACACGGGCCCCGTGAGCGGCAGTGACGCCCGCCTTGTGCAGACGCCGGAATTGAAATTCCTGGTGAACCTGATTGCGTACAAGTTCCAGAACCCGCAACCGGGCGGCGGTCCGCGCCACGCTTCGGGAACGCGGCAGGACATGAACACCCCGCTCGGCCGCAAGTGGCAATTCCCCGAGAACTTCGTCAACGAACCCGGCGGCTTCAGTTTCGCGGGTGTTCACTTCGTTTCCGAACCGGCGGTGTGGAACGGCGTCGCGTTTGTCGCCGGTTCCGACGTCAAACTCTACGCGTTTGATATGGACCCGGGCCGCGACATCGACGGCGACAGCAATCCCGACGACGGACTGCCGAACCCGGATCACCCGAGCAGTGACGTGCTGTGGGTTTACAACCTGCCGGGGCCGTGCTCGTCGGTTGTGGTGGGAGACGTGTCCGGAGAAACGCGCCTGTTCCTGACGGTTAACGGCGGCAACAAGGCCAGAATCCTCTCGCTCTCGGCGCTTCCGAGGAACGGCGGGCGGTTGTCTTCAAACGTTTCCTCGACCGCCAAATCGGTGGATATCGACGGCTTCGCGGCATACCCGCAGTGGTTGAAAGGCCGCATTGCGAATGGTTACGTACCGAATGAGGATGCCGCTTTCCGTATCCCTGCTCCTGTGTATTACTCCGGGCGGTTGTTCGTGGTCGGCAAGCGAAGCAAGACGCAGGACGCGACCACCCAGGGCATCGGCGCGGTTGCGGAAATCGACCCCGTCACATTGAAAACGTTGTGGCAGTTCCCGGACGGCACCCAGCCTTCCGGCGGGGCGCAACCGTTGCCCGGCGCGAGCCGGCTGGGCCTTCCCAGCGCCACGCCGACGATTGCCGCCATCCAGGACAAGGGCTACAGCGGCGCCACCGACATTATGCTGTTGGTATCGTGCCACTCGATCGGCAACAACCGCGCGGCGGATGAAGGCGCCGCCACTCAGCAGGCGTCGCGGGTTGTCGCTTTCCCGATTGCGGTTCGCGGAGAGCGCCTTCTGTCGCAGACGAGAGACGGGGTTACCCGGTACTGGACACGGTTCGCCGGCACGAACTCCATTCAGGCCACCAATGCGCGAGTGTGGGTCAACAGCCAGTCCGCTCCTCTGCTGGGAACGGTGGGGGTGGACACCAGCAGTCCGCTTAACAGAATGTACGTGGACGCCCTGGTGCCCATGGGCGATTCCAGCACCGCGCGGGCCGACTATGACTTCACGCCCGGACCCGCCGCCAACGGCTTTGCGGGATACAACGCGCGGTGGAGTTTCGACGCCTGGTCGTACCAGAGCCTGACGGCGCCCCGGTACATGGAAATTCTGACCTCGCCGGTGGTTTCGCCCCAGGGGGCAATCTATGTGGTGGCTTCGGACCTGGGCGAGGGTGAGGGGCAGTCGCCGCTCGTGATGGGCCTGGAGATCCGTACGCCGGCTTTCACGGTCAGCGGTAACACGAACACCGGCAACATGGTGCCTTTGACGACGCCGCAATTGACGTTCATGTACGCCCTCGGCAGTACCTCGCAGGGGCTGATTGGCGCCACAAGCCCCATCATCTCGCTGGGCACACCGGCGTGGGACCGGGGCGTGCTGTACGTTCCCAGCGGGCGGTGGGGAAACCAGGCAGGCGGCGGTTCCGCCCTGTCCACGGGCGACGTAACCGGCTTCTACGTTCAGGACTCGCGGTTCGGCCTTCTGCTGAGCATGCCGGTGGACCTGACGCAGAGGTCGGGTATCACCCTCAGCCAGCGCAACCGCTACACCGGCGAACTGCAGGTCGTCGGGACCTCCGGCGGTTTGTTTGACGTGGACAACGTCAACTACCAGGGCACATTGCGCGGCTTGCTGACCTTCCGGGCGCTGAGCGCCGGTTCGGGAGCACCGGCAGTGGACCTGTCGCGCGTGGGCGATTTGCAGGTGACGTATCCCGCGCTGGAAACGATCACGGGCAGAACCAATCCGATGACGGACACTTCCGTTTCGCTCTACTTCCGGACGCAACGCGGCGAGGGCACGGGATCCAATATCCTGATTGCCTTCAACGCGTCGGTACCCAGCAAACTGGGGCGGGGCGGTGTCCGGACCGGCGTCACCGTGGCGGGATCCAGCATCTACGTCGGTGCGGACGACGGCGAGGTTTACACGGTGCCGTTGCCGAACGACCTGGACCTGTTGACGGGAACGGCCAGCGGAACGATGCGGCCGGCCACGTTCCCGTCGCTCGCCACCTCGGCGGGCTACAAGTGGGGCAAGTATCCGGTCGGGGCGGAATTGCGCGCTTCGCCTGTCATCGCCAACAACACGCTGATCCAGAACGCGCCAGTCGGCGTCTACACGTTCTATGCGCCGCGCACGCTGATCACGGATTCGAACCGTATCATCGAGGTGGTTTCGGCCTACACGACGGATTTTGACAATGCCGGCAACGCCGCGTCCCAGTGGTTCGGCGGCAACGGTAGCCAGGTGGTGTGGAGCCTGGACAGCACCACACAAACGATGCAGTACAGCACGCCGGGCGCCGGACCGAACCACGGACCGTGGGCTGAAGGTCACCTGAGCACGCCAGTGATCAAATCCATCAAGCAACCGTCGATGGCGATTCGCGTGAACTCGACGAACACGCTCATCTGCGATACGGGCAACAACCGCGTGGTTGAGGTGGACAAGTCCGGCCGGGTGCAGTGGCAGGTCAGCGAGTTCGCGGATCCGCTGGGTCTTCTTGGACCGAACGAGCCGCGCACGCTCAGCAGTCCGACCTCCGTTCAGCGCTGGGAAAGTTACGACTTTGACGCCAACGACCGGGTGAGTGTGCGCGTGGTGCACAACCTGATCGTGGACAACGGCAATTTCCGCATCCTGGAAATCATCAGCCGGTACTCGTCGGACCCGAACCAGTGGGCCAGCAACGTGGTTGTCTGGGTCGGCAAGGGACCGGAGGGCGCTCAGTACCAGTTCTACCAGGCGCAGAGGGAAGTGTACACCGGTTCGGACGCGTCCAAGCGCGGAAGCCTGGACTACGGGCGCACGATTGCGAGCGTGGTGAACGTTAGCGTCAACAGCGCCGAGGTGCGGCTCAGCGAAGCGCCGTTCAACAATGTGGAACTTGGCATTCCGGCCACGCCTGGCGGAAGCGTGGTGATTCTGGGCGGTCTGGCGGACGGCCCGGCCAACGGCAAGGTTGTGTACTATCTGAACCGCATCAGTTACGGCAACAGCACGGAAGCCTTCCCGCTGGCGCGACCCGTGTTCTTTGAAAAGTACACCACCGGTCAGGGTTCATTCCACTGGCGCCTGATGATAACGGACGGACAGAACGTGATGGAATTGACGAAGGACGCCGCGGACCCGGCCGGCCTGGCGCGGCTGGCCACTTCGGGAACGAACGGCCCAATCGTTGCGAACGAAAAACTCGGAACGATGACGTCCTACGGAGGCATGGGAAGCGGCGGTTACACGGTGGGAACCGTGATGGCCCGCCGACTGCGAAACAACAACATCCTGATGGTCAACTCGCAAACCGGCTACGTGTTTGAATACTCGCCGGACGCGGCGGAGGCCGGCAGTATGGACACGATTCTGACATTCACGGCGCCGCCCCTGAGGGGGACGTCTGCGCTGATACGTCCGACATATGCGGACCGGTTGTTTTAACGGATGGCGGGCGAACGCGGGAACAGACCCGGCTTCGCGCCGGTCCATCCTGCATGGGAAGCCCGTACGGGCGTTGCGGCTCGGCGAAGGCGCCGGGCCGTGGCTGTTCCGGGCCTCGCGGAGAATGGTCCAACTGAATGGATATTAGGAACTTCGAGGCATACTGAGCGGAGCGAGGAACGAGCGTAGTCGCCCATACGGACGCAGGCTCCTTCCATTCCGCTCGATGTGCCTCATACAGGAAAGTCCGAAACACACACATAGCACCGGGGTGAACCGGGAGAGATACCGATGAAGTTTGTTACAGCGTTGATCCTCGCAGGCGTGACGGTTTTTGCCGCCGCGCCCTCCTTCGCGCAAGTCCGCAAGGACGACCCGGATTCCTGGGGTCAGGCCCGGTCGTACCGCTGGAACGATGTGCGGTCAGGATTCGCATATGATCCCGAGGCGCCGACAACAGGCTGGCTGGATTCCAACCAACTGCCGGCCATCACCGTCACGGTGTCACCCGGTCAGAACGTCGGCGGCATCACGTACAAGTCGGGCGGACGCCTTGGTTCGCCGGATCTGACGTGGTACTATCCCTTCTTCTCCGATGGAGCCTATCCGAGTTCCTCTGCCAATGACTCCAACTATTACGGAGCCAACGGCTATTCGTTCGGCAGTGTGCAGTCCTCGCCCACCATCGCGGGCGTGATGTCGGGTTCCGACAAGATACTTACCGCCATGTTCGGTTCGACGTCCACGGTAGACCGGCAGAACCGCAATCCCTACACCACGAACAAGGACGGCGAGTACGTGGTTGACGGCGTGTACCAGCGGGACGAGGATCCGTATTACCGCCTGGATACCGAGGTCACCGGCGCCGTGTATGCCCTGGAAGCCTTCGCGGGCCCGACGGAAACATTCAGTTACACCACCGTCAGCCGGTCGTACCAACCCTTGTGGTGGTACGGCGTGCGGAACATCCCGTATTACCTGCCCGGCGACGTCAGTCCGGCGGGAGAGGATTACCTGAACGGGCCGACGCTGGAACAGCACCGGTTGATGATTAACGCTTCGGACACGATGATCCGGGCGTGGGACTGGGACCCGAATTCGGCCATCACCGTCACCGGAACCGACAAGAAAGAGAAGGACGACGAGCGCACGGCTCGCAAAATCATGGCGGCGATGTACCTGGCTCCGAAGCAGGAATTCACCGAGGTTACCGATCCGCCCAGCGACGCCATGACAGCAGGCGCGGGACCCGTGGAACCGAATCGCTATGACGTGCCGGAACGCGTGCACGACCGCTTGCACAACCTTTCCATTAAGGGGCTGAACTTCGGGCTCATCAACGGTTTCCTGAATTCCAACAAGTCGACGAACCAGCCGTTGAACAATCACTGGCGCGAGAATCGCGGCATGGGCGGCATCAAGTCGACCGGAACGTTTATTCAACTGCCGTCCGAGATCACGTACAAGTCGCGTTTTTACAAACTGGACGACGATCCCAAGACGGTACGAAAGGACCCCGAGAAACTCAGCGAAGAAGAGAAGAAGACCGACCAGTTGTACATCGTCGGGAGCGACGACGGCTACATCTACGCGCTGGACGCCAATCCCGACAACGCACGCAAGGTGGGTTCCGACACCGACACGAAATTGCAGACGTTCCTTGGACGGGTTGTGTGGACCTTCCGCGCGGCTGTGAAGGTTCCGGTTTACACGGAGAAAAGCGGTTCATCGCTGAAGCCCATCCGGGCCTATTCCTACGCGCCCGGCGAGTCGTATGTGGAGCCCATGTCGGACAGCGACGGCTACATGCGCGTGGACGACGAGGGCAAGCCGACGAAAGACGGACTGGGAACCCTCGTGGCGCCAACCGCGGGTGTCATCAGTTACGCCATTCAATCCAGCCCCGTGGGCGCGCGCCTGCTGAACGGACGCTTCGTGGTGTTCGTAGGCTCGGGCATCGGCCGGATGTACTGCCTGGACGCCGCGACCGGCGAGGAGATTTGGGAATTCAAAACCACCCCGCTCGGTCAGAACCTGTTCCAGATGGGTGGGAAGCTGATCAGTGTGGACGGTATCCTGGGGGCGGCCATCACTACGACGCCTTCGATTGGCTACTTCCCGACGGCCGCAAGCCAGAAGAATCCGGTGGCCAGCCCCAGGTTGGCGTTGTTCTTCGGCGCGGACGACGGCAAGGTTTACTGCGTGGACGCCGCCGACGGATCGCCGTTGCGCGAATCGGCCACACTGCCGGGTTGGGACATCGCCGACAAGGTGACCGGCGGGATTGTGTCGGACGGCACACGCTACCGCATCGATCATTACGGATTCTGCACCTATCCGTTCGAGGACAAGGACGGCAAGGATTTGGCGGACACACGCGTGGACGGCAAGTACGGACGCCGGATCGCCGTAACCGCCTATCAGAAACCGGTGACCGCGAGCGTGGTGCTGAGGGCATCGGACGCCCGCACCAGCCTGACCGACGACTACATTGACGCGGAAATTGACCGCGCTTTCATCGCGGCGCCCACCAATCAGGCGGATGCCTCCGTCGGCAGTGAGCCAGCCTTCAGCGGCGGCGCGATTTACAGCGTGAATCCCATCAACGGCAAGGTCGTGTGGACCTTCGACCGCTGGCTCGATCCCCGGCGCGACAATACCAACTTCGACACGGATGCGAAAACCGACGGCATGCGCCGCCCGGCCGCGTTCTATGTGACGCCCGCTTACGCGCCGAACCTCAAAATCTACAACGACAAGGACCAGGCCGAACGCACGGACCAGGCGGTCCTGTTCGCCGTGGACGCGAACGGCATGATGTATGCCATCGACACGCTTTCCGACACGACGAAGTCCGAGGACCGGATGCACTGGCGCGTTCCGTTCACCCTGGGTGATGGCACCAATACCGCCTCGGGCGTGTATTCGTCGCCGGTCATTTCCTCGCCCACCAAACCGCCGGCCGATACCGGCTTCGCCGATCCGCTGGCGATGGACGGACGGTCGTATGTTTACATCGGAACGGGCGAGGGCGTGGTTGCCCTGGATATTGCCGCCGCTCGCGACACGCAGGTGAAAACCGACAAGAACGCGGACCTGGTGCCGCCGCAAGTTGGCGGTAGCCAGTCGTGGGCTTATCTGATGGGCGTTCAGACCGCCGTGACCAGCGCGGACGGTGAGGTGACGACCAACACCTCGGCCAGACCCTCGCGCACGGTTCCGGTGATTTACGCGGGCAACCTGTTCGCCGGTTCCGAGAACGGATTGTTTTACTGCTTTGGCAACCAGGACGACCTGATTGGCTCCGGTTGGAAGTTCAACAACGGAAGCGGCTCCGGGCGCGGACCGTGGCGGGGCGCGCGTTTCCGCCGGCCTCTTCCTCCGGGCCTGCGTCCCGCCGGTGACGCTGGTGTGGCGGGCGGCGCGGGCGACTACCAGGTCGACGTGTTCGCCGCCGGTTTCGACTACAGTTGGACCACCGTGGCGGCCTTCAGTTCCCTGAACCCGAACTCCGCCCAGCCGATGAGTCAGCGTGCGGAGTTCCAGACATCGCAGGGCGCGATCCTGGAGTGGGGCGACCCGGTGGGCGCCATTGCCTGGGGTCCGGAGTTTGATGCCGTTGCGACGGAAACGGACCCCAAGAAGCGGGGTCGGCTGAACTTCACACTGTCGGGGCCGGGAATCACGGTACAAACAGGCGCCTATATCGAGGCGGATTCGGTGTCGCGCCAGATTTTCTACCTGAATCCATTTGGCGAAACAGTCCCGCAAAGCATCGTTTATCCGCGTTCACCGAACGCCATGGCGGGCGTGCCGACCCCCAATCCGTTCCGCAACAGCCAGTTGTCCCCGGGTTGGCGAGGTGTGCCTTACAGCGTGGCCGGACGGTTCCAGCCGCCGGATATTGAATACACGGACGACGCGGAGCCTGGTGTGATAAAGTACCGTCGGCAGGCGTCGGTCAGTCCGAAAAACCAGGGGCAGGCCGCCAAATTCCACCTGGGCAACCCGCTGGACGTCCGGGCGTATTTCACCGGCGGTTCCGTGGAGCAATTGGTTCTGGGCTCGAAGCTCGGGCCGGCGCCTGATCCCGAAATCGATCGCAACGGGAATGCCCGCGTTCCCATCGTGGCGAGCGTGATCGGCGATCACGGCACGAACTCCCTGATACAACGCCCGGACAGCGGTATCGGCGGCGTGACGGACGGCGTGTTGATTGTCGACCGGAGCAACCTGACGAAACTGCGCGCCCTGGTGACGAATCCGCTGGAGAAGCAGGATGTGGTGCTGAGGGTAAAGGTTCAACCTTCGCGACTGCGCTGGGTGGGCGGTCCGGCGGCATGTTACAAGCCGTTGTTCCATATCCCGGGCCTGAGCAACACGTGGCCGTCGATGTATCCGCCGCAACCTTACCTGGGGGCGTGGGGACAGCAGGTTACGGGCACCTACAACGCAACCTCGATATTCGGCGCCGAAGCGCCTCCGTTCAGCCTGGGCGAGGTGAACCTGAGCCAGGACTACCCGGACATCCAGACCTCGGCCCAGTCTTGGATCCAGGTGACGTCCGATGTCGGAGCGGTGCTGGACGCCAACGCGGCCCGCAACGACGCGATGGTCGGATCGTCGGGTTCCCGGTTTGTTCTGCAGGTTGCCGCGCCGCGCTATCAGCCGGCCAACTACAGTCCGCCGAACGTGAACCCGGCGAACAATCCGGGACGGGGACCGGGATATTACACAATCAACCCGTTCAACAGTTCGGCTGAAATGGCTTCACGCCTGTCCTGGAAACCGGGCGGACCGACGTCCGCCGGACCGTACGGCGTCACCCAGGCGAGCGGTGTGACCTATGCGGGACCGCTGGGCACGATACTGCCGTGGACGGCTTCGCTGGCGGCACAGGAATCCGGCTATCTCACGCGCATCTATGTGGATGTCAACGGCAATACCCAGCCCGATGAATCCGCCGGTGAACCTTACCGGATGGTAGTGACGGGTGCCCAGGTGCGGCCGGCCGAATCGATGCGTGTGGAAACGGCAACCATCGACGTGCCGCGCAGTCCTGAAAGGAGCATCCCGGGCGGCTTCATACCGTTCCAGTTCTACTGGCCGAAACAGGTTCAGGTGGCGGGCGCCACCGCGGGCGACGAGGATGAGTTCCTCTTCGGCCAGCGCAGTTTCTACACGCCGTTCTCGATTTACAACGTTGGGAACGTGAACCTGTGGAACGTGCGGTTGGACAAGTACGATCCCTACGCCGGACACCTGTACGCTCCGGATGTGGACCCGAACCTCTTCGCGGGCGCCAGCGAGTACAGCAACTGGCCCGGTTCCGGCGTGATCAAGCGCTTCAACCTGGCGAGCACACTGGATGCCCTGCCCCTTCCGAAGGACGCCACGGGCGGCCCGGGCGACTTTGAGTTGTTCACGCCGGTCCGGAAACCGCGGCCCGGCAGTCTCGACGACGGACGCGGCCAGTTGATTCAGGTCAAGGACGTCTTTCCGTTCCCGGAAAGCATTGGATTCAAGGAACGAACGGTGCAATCCGGCCTGCCGTACCTCACGGTCGCCGTTCCGCCGGGAACGCCTCCGGGACGTTACTCGACCCGGTCGGGGCGCCTGGTGCTGTTCGAGGACTCCGGTTCACCGTACATTGCGGATCGTACGAAGAGCTATAACGGAATCCTGGACTTCGACGCCAACGGCCCGATCGAGAGCGGAGTCAGCGACACAACCGTGGTCTCCGTAACGGTCGGTGAGACGCGCCTTACCGACAAGGTGTCGCGCCTGGCGCCATTCATTCCGGTGGCGGACACGGGCGTGGCCTTCGCCGCGCGGTTCAACGGCGCTCCGAACGATATGGGTGACTTGACGAGGATCTGGCAGACGCTGGCGCAGGACGCCACTCCTTCCGGCTACCGCGATCCAAGAACCGGAGCGCTGGTGACCTTCTGGTCCAGTAACCGCGTCCAGGTAGGGTCGACCACCATCAGTCCTCTGAAGGTTACGGACGATCCGACCAATATTTACCGCATATTCGCCAGCGCGATGCTGTGGAACGATCCTGTCAATCCGCCGATCAATGCCGGAGCCGATGTAGACGAGTTCCGGAAGGGCGCCCTTGCCGATTCGCCTTGGGGTTGGACTTATCAGGGCGGAAACGTGGGCACCTACTGGTTCCCCAAATTCGGTGATGCGCGGTGGTTCGGCCAGCCGAACGTCGGCTCCTGGATACCGACGAACAATGTGTTGAAGCAGGCCCTGAACGGCGATTACGACCCGCTGGAGGTTACCTTCACGGCGCCGTCGCCGATCACGGACTTCCAGGGCGTGGACTTCCCGGGCATGGTGTTCTACACTGGCACGGTGGGAGTCGGCTCGCAACAGCGAAGCGCAATCTTCTACGCTCCGGTAAAAATCAACAACGACGGCACGGTGCAAGCGGCGTCGGACCCGCAGGCGATCGGTGTGTCCTCCAGCGAACGCGTGCTGGACCCGACACTGCCGAAGTATCAGCCTCGCCCGTTCCTGATCACCGAGGGCGGCGAATTCCTGGAAAACGGCTTGATGGTGAACCAGAAACTGCTGGGTCTGGGTGTCGTGTGGTTTGGCGGCGCGCCCGGCAAGTGGGGTCTGTATGTCAGCACGATCCACGCGGACGATCTGAACGGCGACGGTATGGCGAAGGACGGCACGGCGTGGAAGACCACGCAGTTGCGTGTTCCCGAAGGCGTCACCAGCGCACTGCACCCGTCCGTGTATTACCATCAGGTTCCGTTCCACTCCGGCAACGACAACGTGAGCCGGCGCGGCGTGCTGGAAATGGCATTTTCCGGCTACAGCCGGTCGGGGCGCAATCCGGACATATACGTGGCCCGCTTCACGGCGATGAGCCCGGGGAATCCTTCCACCATAGGCAACTGGGCGCCGATAGGATTCGCGCGGCGCGGTTCGGCCTACGGCGGCAACGACCGCCCGCTGGAACCGCTTCAGCGACTGGCGGGAGAAACACGACCGGTATACCGCGCGATGTGGTCTTCCTGGTACGGCACGCGCAATCTGAGCCCGGAAGTGTTCTGGTTCCGCAAGCCGGTCAGTAATGAGAACGACGATTATGAACTCGTGGCGACATACCGTCCGCGCGTGAACCGCGGATTGGGACAGTCGGACGGCTACGTTCTGGAGGCTGAGGGCCGGGGACCGAACGGCAACCGCTTCAGTTCCAGCGACCCGATGAGCCGCGTGACGGCTTTCTTCGATCTCGCCGCCGGAACGGTTCGGTTTACCACCAGCAACCCGGTGAGCAGTCCCGCGCCGCTCAGCCGCGCCTACACCAGGAACGGCAGGCAGTATCAGGACTTCATCTTTGCCAGCATGAACCCGAACGCACTGCGGGTGACGATGAACACCGAGCGAAGCGCCACAATGCCGCAGATATGGGTGGACGAATCCATGGAGGTCGTGACCCAGCCCAACCGCGTATCGGAACAAGTCAAGACCATCGACGACAAGAACCCGCTGGCGATCCGTCGCGACCGTATGTGGGTGATGTGGCGTGAAACTTCGGCGGCGGAAGGCGCCCCGAGGGCCAGCGGCCTGTTCCACCAGACCTACCGGCTTGCGGTGGACCTTGGCGCCGTGATTCCGGTGTCGGCCGACAACAATACCGGTCAGTTGAGACAACCGAGAATCGTTGTATCCCGGGCTTCCGGCGGCTGGGAACCGAACGCTTACACCGTGGATCCGGAACGCGGCCGTTTGTACTTCACGATGGCTGACGACGGCAACCAGGTGCGGGTGTCGGTGAACGGCGAGAACGTGGGCGAGTTCGGTGTGCAGTGGTTGCCGGAAGCCACACAAGGACCGGTTCGATACGGCTACAGCGCGGACTACCGTCTGCCGCTTGGCATCTGGACGCAACCCAGGTCCGTGGGAACGCTGGAACAGGGCAACGACACGCAACCGTTCCTGTTCAAGGACCCGTTCTCCTACCAGGTTCCTCCGGGGCTGAACGGCACGCCTTCGGACTGGACGCGGCACTACTACACGCGGGGCAATAACAATATGTGGCTTTTCTGGGCCAGCACGCGACCCAGCCGCAGTAGCGGCATCGTGAGAAGTGCGCCGTCGATTCTGAATACAGCGCCTGTGGATCCGTATTACTACTCGGAGACGGAAGTCCCCAACGGCGGACTCCTTTACAGCGGTTCGGCCAGCGACGTGTACTTTACGGCGCTCAGCCCCGACTTCTAGAGCGTGACACGGCGCGGCGGAAAGCGTTCTCACCGCCGCGCCTAGCCTTTCCTTTTAGCAATTTCGCGGCTTTGGAGGTGTTGACGCGTGATGTCTTGCACTGTTTGCATTGACAGCACGCGGAACACGGTACTAAAGTAACTTAGCGTTTCCCTGTAAAGGGGACCATTCCCCGTTCTGCGTCAGCAGTTACCCATCGTGGTCAGAGGATAAAAGCAGGTACCCATGGCGTTAAACACCAAGGGCGGAGCGCCGGTTATCGGATTGGATGTCGGAGCCGCTTACATCAAAGTGGTGGAGCTTCGACCCGGTTCCAAAGGTCTTACCGTTACCGGCGTCGGCATCATGCCGACTCCCCCCGGATGCATCGAGAACGACGAGATTATAGACCCCGGTGTGCTCGCGACAGCCGTCAAACAGTTGTTGACCGAGAGTGGGATCAAGACCAGGTCCGTGGTGGCTTCGGTTGCCGGCCAGTCGTCCGTGGTGGTCCGCGTGATTGAAGTTCCGCGCATGAGCGACAAGGAACTCGCGGAGACCATGCGCTGGGAGATTGACCGCCACATACCTTTCGCCCCGGATGAAGTAGTCAAAGATTACAGCGTGGTAATCCGTCCCGACGAGGACGTTACCAGCGCCAACATGGCCATTCTGCTGGCTGTTGCGCAGAACGCGGTTGTTTCCGGCCAGATGCAGATTATCCTGGATTGCGGCCTGACACCGCATGCCATTGACGTGGAAACACTCGCCTCGGCGCGGTCGATCCTGGATATCAGCGACGCTTACAACGCGGAAACGGTGGCCTTGGTGAACATCGGCGCGTCGAAGACCGACATCGGCATTTACGAGAGCGGCACGCTGGTTTTTCCGCGCGTGATTCCCATGGGCGGAAACGCCCTTACGCAGGCTATCGCCGCGAAACTCGGAATCACAACCGAGGAAGCCGAGCGCATGAAGTTGCAGTTCGGCGAAGTGCCTGCCGACGCGGCCACCGCCCCAGCCGCCGCGGAAGACACCTTCAGTTTTGCGGATTTTAGCGCCCCGGAAGCGCCGGAGCCCGCGCCCGGCGGTTTTGTCAATACCGCGGACGGACCGGTGTTCGATACCGCCGCCGGCTTTTCGGACGACAAAACCTTCACCCCGACGTTTGGGACGGGTGGACCGGTATTTGATGATGCTCCGGCGGCGCCGTCCGTCGATTTGCAACCCGAAACACCCGCCGAGCCATTCCAGCCGGAGCCGGTTGTTCCGACGTTCGAACCAGAACCCTTCAGCGCTCCGGAACCCTCCTCTTTGACGCCTACCGTCTTGAGTGAAGGCGACCAGCAGAAACGGGACTTGTCGGACGCTTTTCTGCCGGTTCTTCGCGAACTGGCCGAGGAAATCAAGCGGTCGCTGGAGTATTACATCACCCGCGCGTCGAAGGCTGTGCAGGTAGACCGCCTTCTGGTATTCGGCGGAGGTGCCAACCTTCCCGGACTTCTACCCTATCTGGAATCACAGGTAAACGTTCCCGTTTATCCTGTGGGCATCCCGCCCGGAGTTGTGGCGAGCGCAACCGGCGTATCCGAGCAGTACCTCAACGAGGTGGCGCCCATGTTGCCCGTCGTTATCGGGCTGGCTTCACGCGATTGCATTGCGGTCCCCGGACCGGTCGCCAAGGGGAGGGCGCGCTAAATGGCTATTCCCAAAGTAAACCTCATACCGGCGGCCTATTACCTGCGCAAGAAGGTAAAAGCGGCAACCGCCATCGCGGTATTCCTGCTGTTGGCCGAGGCGGTAGCGTTAATGGCCTACGCCTTCTACCAGAAGGGCGTGGTGGAGCGGTTGACCAACGAGCAGACCGTTGCCCAGAACGCGGTTGACAACATCAACAACATAAAAACCGAGGCGCAGACTCTTCGCGATTCCGTGTCCGACGTATCCGGCAAAGTTACATTCGCCAATGACGCCATACGAAACAATGCGGAGTGGGCGCGCATCTACGAAACCCTGGCTCGGTACACGTACGGACAGGTTCAGGTGACCAGTATGAACCTGGCGCCCGGCGCCAAGAGCATGACGATGCGCATCAAGGCGAAGAACCAGAGCGATCTGAACCGCTACTGGACCAACCTATTGCGTTGTCCCATCGTGGTTGCCGCGCTTCCCAGCACGCTTATCGGCGCGGGCGGGGCTTCCGCCAGTTCCAATATGAACGCGGCGATGCCGGGATACGGCGCGGGCGGACCGCCCATGCCGGGCGGCGTGCCAATGCCCGGTGGAATGCCGATGCCGGGAGCAATGCCGGGGCCGATGGTCAATCCCGGTTCTCCTTCTGTAATAGCAAGTCCCGCGCTGGAAGGCCTTGCGGGTCAGGCCCAGCAACTGGTGGATGCGCTGGGAAGCGGCGGAGCCGCCCCGTTGGACCTCTCGCGCTTTATGCCGAGGTTTACTTCGCCGTTTACATACGACGTGGATATGACGGTTGAACTGGACAAGGGTGTCACCATTCCGACCTACGGCGGTGGAGCGGCCGCCGCGGGAGACGCCACAGCCACCGAAGGCGTGGCAACAATTCCCGCGCCAGGGGGTCCAACCACATGAATATGACGCCTCCCAAACTGAAGCCTTCGCACATTTACATCATCACCGCCGTTCTGGCCGCTGTGATTCTGGGTGCGATCGGCTGGTTCTGGCTCAAACCGGACTACGAAAAGATCAAGACGCTGACAGCCAGCGTTGAGGCCCTTCAGGCCGAAGGTAGCCCCGCCAACCTCGCTTCCGCGCAGAATGAACTGGCGGATGCCAGGAAGTTCGTTGTAGACCAACAACGCATCTTCAGCGGCATGGAGCGCCGTTTCTTCCTGATTGGCGACCGCCGTTCTCCGCAACCTCTTGACTTGAAGGACCGCTTCAAAGCCCTTCAGGTTCTTGCCATCGAGCAATCACAGGTTCTGGCTCCCACGATCAACGCCTGGGCGCGCAATACACCCGGCATTACGTTGTTGCAGGGAGTTTCCTCACCGGCTCTGTCACCCGATCCGAATGCGATTCCTACAACGGTGATACGCACGGAACTGACCGGCATGAAGGTTACGGGCACGTTTGAAGCCGTGATGAGGCTGTTGCGTTCCACCGGAAAACTGAACCGCCTGGTTACCCTGAACAGCGTAACCTTGACGCAGGGTGGTGCCGGCGCGACTGACACCAGCGGGACAACCGGAACAACCCTGTCGTCTTTGCTGGCCAGTCTGGACACGGTGACCGCGGATATCGGAATCTCTTCGTATCTGTTCCCGCGCAATGGCCCCAACGCGGACAGGTTCCCGGTTCCGGCCGGAGCGGAAGGCCAGGGCGGTGCGGGTGGAATGGCCGGCGGGTTGCCGGGTCCCTCCGTTGGTCCTCGCCCGATGCCGGGTGGACCTCCAACTCCGGGCGCATCCATTCCCTGACGCGGAATCAAAGGCTGGTTAAATGGCGAAGTTTGATCTACAGGAATATATCAAGAACAACCGACAGCAGGCGATCCTGTTCGGCGCCCTTGGCGGCGTGGTGATCGTGGCGCTGTTGGCGTTCCTTCTGTTTGGTGGCGGCCCGGAAGCCCCGGATGAAACCCTTGTGGTGGATCAGCCGGGAGCGGGCACGCCGTTCACTCCGGGTGGAGCGCCGGGAGGCGCTGGAATGCCCGGCGGGATGCCCGGCGGGATGCCTGGTCCTCCGATGCCCGGCGGTGCTCCCGCCGCGCCCGGGATGCCCGGCCCGCCGACCGGCCCGCCGATGCCGGGAGCCACAAACGTGGCGCCGATGGATGCGGGCGCTACCGATCCGAACGCTCCGGCGGAAGCAACGGCCACCGTTGTCGCGCCGAAGAAAACCGGTCAGCCGCCGATGTACGCGCCCCGCCGCGATCCATTCCGGCCTCTGGGCTACCCGAACATCACGCGGGACCAGTTGGAGGCTCGCTTGCGGCGCGCTTATGCCAGGGCGAAGGAAGAGGCTGAACTGGCGCGCAACCGCGCGATCCTGGACGCGATGCCAATTCCCCAGATCGCTAGGGGCCCACAACCTAAGCCGGTCAGTGCGGACGGCACAACTAGCGGCCAGACACCCGAAACACCGGTTAACCGGCGTGTTGCCGGATTGCTTTACGGTGATCGCGTCCTCGCCGTGCTTGAAACCGAGGGAAAGTCCGAAGTTGTCAAGCCGGGCGACATCATTTCCGACCCGACCGGCAAGCAACTTCGTGTTGCTCGTATCGACCGCGAGGCGGTTCTGCTGAAGCGTTTGGATAACAACCAGACAATTCGAGTGCCGCTGGAAGGTATGCCGGAAGGATCGGCCGCAGCGGGCGGGTATCCGACAGGCGGATATCAGGGTCCGGGAGGCCTTCCGGGACCGGGAATGATGCCCGGCCCCATGGTAGGACCGCGCCCGGGCGGGATGCCGATGCCTGTACCGGAAAGTTGATGCCTCCGGTATGAGAACAAGAACCGGGTGGCCGGACCATCCATCTAAAGAAATGGAAGAACTCCGGATGGCGTGGCTTGGAGACGTTGTCGCGCTGACGGATTTGCGATACAATGACGTGGTAGTTTCGACCTCGGTCCTTTGAGGTCAGACCTCAGGAGAGTGCACAATGAGGACATTCGGATTGCGGACAGCGTTGGTGGTTTGCGGCCTGCTGGTGGTAAGCGCCGGTTTCGTGAAGGCGCAGGACACTCCGACCACGGCGGGCAAGACGATCAGCGTCAACTTCAAGGACGCCAATATCAGGGAAGCCCTGGAAACCCTGTTCAAGGGAACCGGGCTGAACATGGCTATCAGCCAGGACGCCGCGCAGGCGCCCCCGGTCACCGTCAGTCTGCAGGACGTGCCGTTCGACACAGCCCTGCGTGTCGTTCTTGATTCCGCCAACCTCACATACAGCAAGAAGGACGGAATCTACCAGATCAAGGCGAAGATTCAGACTGTCGATCCCGGCCAGATTCCGCAGGTGACTCCGGTTGATCCGACGCAGGTGGTGGAAGTAACCGCCCAGCCGGAAGTGGAAAAGATTCCGCTGATGTTTATGGACTGCCTGGACATGTATAACGCGTTGCGAGGCCAACCGAGCAACAGCGCGGCGAACATGGGCGGTAGCGGCGGCTTCGGCGGAAGCAGTGGCGGCTTCGGCGGCAACAGCGGCTTCGGAAGCAGTGGCGGCTTCGGCGGCAACAGCGGCTTCGGAAGCAGTGGCGGCTTCGGCGGGAGCAGTGGCTTCGGCGGCGGCTCCTTTGGCGGAAGCAGTGGCGGTTTCGGGGGCGGCTCCTTTGGCGGCGGCTCCTTTGGCGGTGGGTCATTCGGCGGCGGCTTTGGCCGCTGATGACCGGATTCAAGGTCGCGGGCCGGTTCCATATGATCGACCCGCGACCTTCACACGCTCAGATACTTAGGATTTCCATTCACACAACCTGAAGCCGTATTCCGCGTGACGGATTCGACTTCATTTGATGCAAACACCAGGAACGCTCGGGCAACATCGGCCCGCCGGGAGCGGCCACGTGAGACGACGAGGCAGGCTGAAGCACTTGAATATACATCCAAAAGCCCGGGACGTTAAGGAGGGATTCTGATGAACTTGTCGCGCGAACTCTCTGTTCGCCGAAGCATCTGGTCGGCGATGTCGTGTTTGATGATCGCCGTTGCGATGGCCGCTCCGGTCAATGCGCAAACGAAGTCCGGCCAGATCTCGCTGAAACTCAGCAACACCCCGTTGACCACCGCACTGAGCCTGCTGACCCAGCAGACCGGCGCCCAGATGGTTGTAAGCGACGGACCTTCTCTGGAAAGCCGCAAGGTAACCGTCAATCTCAGCGACCGGAACGTGGACGAAGCGCTGTCTGCCATCCTGACGGCCAGCAACGTCCCCTGGTACCGCGGTGAGGACGGAACCTACTTCATCAACAGTACGGCTCCCGTTGCGCCCATTCCCGCCGATTTGCCGGAACCGGCCCGCATCATCGTAACGGAAAAAATCGAACTCCGCAATCAGTCTCCATCGATGATCATGCGCGCACTCGGCATGGATTCCCGATGGTCGCTTGAAGGCTCGTACGATCGCATGCCGGGCATTACCTGGTCCACCGCGCCCAGCGGGCTCAGCCTGTCCGCCGGAGGCACCATGTCCGGCGCGGGTGATTCCAGGCGTGTTCGCGTGAACGGCCGGGACTGGGAAGTGTGGGGCGGTAACGCCTATCCTCTGTCAGCCACAGACACCTCCTCGATTCCGAGCATCGACGAAGCGGGCCAGGATGTGATTGAGCAGGATATGGCCGGTCAGGTGGGTTTCCCGCGTACGACCACCACAACGCGTCGCGGTGGAACCACCAACCAGGGGCCGGTCACAAATCAGGCCACGACCACCAGTACCTCCGGCCAGCAGGGCGGCGGGCTGGTGCCGGACGAAATCGAGTATATCTATCCGTTCCAGGAAGACAACAGTCTTCTTGTGAAAGGCCCGCCGGACCAGATTGACATCGTCAAGAAACTTGTTGAACTTCTCGACATCGCGGTGAAGCAGGTTAGCATCAAGGCCGAGTTCATCACCGTTTCAGACGGCGATTCGCAAGCTTTGGGTCTGAACTGGGCGATGTCCACGCTGAACAGCAGTATTGCCAGCGACATCGGCGGCACCGGCGAAGGTCCCACCATCACCATAGGTGTGGCTCAGGGCAACCTGGACGCCACATTGACGGCTTTGCGCCAGCGCAGTCGCGCCCGCACACTGCTTGCTCCATTAATCAGCACGCTGAACAACGTTCCGGCGACCATCTATACGGCGGAAAGTTACCCCGTGTTCCAGCCGAGCATTGTGCAGGGCGGAACCAGCGGCGGCGGCAACATCGTGACCTACACACCGTCGTACATCACGGCGACCACCGGTCTTGACGTTCTGCCGCGTATCAACCGTGACGGCAGTGTAACGGTTCAGATTCAACCGCAGGTGACCCAGTTCACCCGGAACGTAACCGGCCCGAACAATATCACCCTGCCCGTTACCGTCCAGCAAACCCTGCGCACCGTGCGCCGCGTGAAGTCCGGCGAAAGCATTGTGCTTGGCGGCCTGGCGAATAAAACACTGTCGAAGACCACCCGCGGTATTCCGTTCCTGGAAGACCTGCCCTTTGTCGGCCGCTTCTTCCGGAGCAACGACGACCGCGTGACCGATTCGCAGTTGCTGATTTTCCTGACTCCGACCATCGTGGAAGAAACCGGCGGCGCCCAGTTGTCGCCCGGCTAAACCCGAGGTCAGTCTGGTGTTTCCTGTCGAACGGTCCGCTTCGGTGGACCGTTCGGCTATTTGAGGATCCATTCAAGGGATTGGGAGCGAAAAGATGACACCTTTCCGCTTTGTCACCGCTGGTGAATCGCACGGCCCTGCCTTGGTCGCCACAATCGATGGAGTGCCGGCCGGGCTGACCCTGGCTGAAGAAGACATCAACCGTGATCTGGCGCGCCGACAACTCGGCTACGGCCGCGGCGGCCGCATGGCCATTGAGAAGGACCGCGCCCGCATTCTGACTGGTGTCCGCCAGGGGCGCACGCTGGGAAGTCCCATTGCCATGCTTATCGAGAACCGCGACTGGGAAAACTGGCAGGTGGCGATGAGCGTGGAGCCTCTGTCGGACAATGTCCGTGCCGAGGAAGTAAGCGGCGCGGAAGCCATGCGCCGCAAGCCCGTAACGGTGCCTCGCCCGGGGCATGCCGACTTCGCCGGTACCCTTCAACGCGACCAGAGTGACCTTCGCAACGTGCTGGAACGCGCAAGCGCCAGGGAAACCGCCGCTCGTGTGGCGGTAGGCGGCGTTGCCAAAAGGCTGTTGGCGGAATACGGTATCCGCATCGCATCGCGCGTGATCCGCATCGGCGGGGTGGTGGATGAAACCGAAGCCGGAGCGATTGCAACCTGGTCGGAACGGACCGAGCAGAGCGAGGTTCGTTGCCTGAGCACGACGGCTGAGGCAGAAATGAAAACCGCCATAGATTCCGCCCGCACCGAGGGCGACACTTTGGGCGGCGTGTTCGAGGTTGTGGCGGAAGGACTGCCGCCCGGTTTGGGTGATTACACACAGTGGGATCGAAAACTGGACGGACGACTGGCCCAGATGCTGATGTCGATACAAGCTGTCAAGGGCGTGGAAATTGGCCTGGGATTCGCCGGCGCCGCTTGTCCGGGTTCGCAGGTGCACGACGGAATTGTTCCCGGTCCCTTCGGCTTCACCCGGCCCACGAACGGCGCGGGCGGTTTGGAAGGCGGCGTGACAACCGGCCAACCTCTGATTCTGCGCGCGGCAATGAAGCCAATTGCCACCCTCCGCAAAGCGCTGAAGAGCGCAGATATGGCAACCATGGAACCGGTTGACGCCCACTACGAGCGTTCCGATGTGTGTGCGGTTCCAGCGGCGGCCGTTATAGGCGAGGCGATGACAGCCATCGCGCTGGCGCAAGCCTTTCTCGAAAAATTCGGGTCCGACGCTGTTGCCGATATCCGGGCGGCGTATCACGAGTACCTGGCACGCATACGGCCCTGGTGGCGGCCCATGGGACGCTGATAGAGGTACGTGTTGATATCCCCGGAACATCGCCTTTTCGCCAACATTGCGCTCATCGGCATGATGGGCTCCGGCAAGTCGTCGGTCGGACGCCTGCTCGCGGAACGTCTGGGCTGGGAATTCATCGACACCGATGCAATGATTGTTGATGGTGCAGGAAAGTCAATCGCCGGAATCTTCGCCGATGAGGGCGAGAAGGCCTTTCGGGACCTGGAGGTTCAGGCGATCGCCTCGGCGGCGGGCCGGGAACATTGCATCATCGCCACAGGCGGGGGTGCGGTATTGCGACCGGAGAACCGCGAGGCGCTGTGGAGAAGGTGCCGCGTTGTGTGGTTGAAGGTGTCTCCCGATGAAGCCGTTGCCCGGGCGGCCAACGGAGATAGGCGCCCTCTGCTGGAATCCCCCGATCCCGCGGCCTCCGCGCGCGCTATCCTTCAGCAACGCGAGTGTTTCTACGCCCTTGCCGACGTCGCGGTGGATACGAATGGACTGACGGCTGAAGAAACAGCATACCGCATCGCGGGTTTGTGGAAGGCACTCTGAACCGGGGGCAGGAAGTCGATTCGGGCTATCGCAGAGACGCAGTCGTCCATCATCTGTACCGGCATATGCGAAGGCTAAGTGTGTCTTGCCAACCGGGCAACCAGACGAGACAGGGACAGCCGGTTCTCATCATTTTGCGTTATCTATTTCCATTTGGCGCAATAAAGATGCTAATAAGTATTTGACGAATCAAATCAATATTGACGACAATCGTCAAATTCTAGTGCTTGATGCGCGTGGAGGCCGGGCTTGACTGAACTGCTGACCAACCCCAAGATGCTACTCATCGATCTGTTCGCCATTCTGGCAATAGGCTCGCTGATCGGGCATTTCAAGATACGCGGCCTTTCGCTGGGAACGGCCGGTGTGCTGTTTGTGGCGCTGGTGATGGGCCATTACGGCGCGACGGTTCCGGAGGAGATTCGCGACCTCGGCCTGCTGTTGTTCGTCTATGCCGTCGGTCTGCAGGCGGGTCCGCGTTTCTTCCGAACATTCAAGCGGCGCGGGATACAGTTTGTGGTCATCGGATTGTCCACACTGGTAGTGGGATTGGTGGTCACCATTGCCGTGGGCAAGTTCCTGGGGCTTCCCTACGAACTCTGTTCCGGGCTGTTCTGCGGCGCTTTGACCAACACGCCCGCCCTGGCGGCGGCGACGGAAACGGCCCGCAACCTCGGTTCGCCCAACACTTCCTACATCGCCGCCGGTTACGGGATTGCCTATCCGTACAGCATGATCGGCGTCGTTCTGTTGATTCAATTCATGCCCCGGCTTCTCGGCCCGCGCATGGCGCGCGAGGAGGCCAGGCGGCAGGAGGCGAAGGCCGCAGATCCCAACCGGTTGAAAGCGAAGCAGTACCGCATAACCAATCCGGCCTGCTGTGGCCTTACTGTGCGCGAGGTGAATCCCGGACGCATGAGCCAGAGCAATATGTCGCGCTTGCGCCGAAACGGCGAAGTGATGGTTATCAGTCCCGATACCGTGCTCCAACTGGACGACGTGGTCACGGTTGTCGGAACACCGGACGAGTTGCAGAAGATGCGACTGGTTCTGGGAGAGGAAGTTGTCGTCCCGATGGACGTGAACACCAATGTAACCTTCGCCGAAGTGGAACTGACCGAAGACCGCATGGTCGGCAAGTCGGTCAGCGATCTTGCGCTGTGGGAATCCCACGGTGTCGTTCTGACGCGTGTGAAACGGCAAGACCTTGAGTTTGCGCCCGCCGGCGACACAACCCTCGAGTTTGGCGATACCGTGCGGGTTGTGGGCAACAAGGAGAACGTGGACGGATTCGTGATGGTGGCCGGAGCCGGGCGTCACAAGGTGGACGAAACCAATATGGTCTCGTTCCTCATCGGCCTGGTCATCGGAATCGCGGTCGGTTTGATTCCATTCCGATTCGGAGGTATGAACGTCAAGCTCGGCGCATCGGGCGGTGCGTTTGTAGTGAGCCTTCTGTTGGGTCATTTCGGGCGCATCGGCCCGTTCCGGATGCAGGTACCCGCGGCGGCCAAGAACATCTCGCGCGAACTGGGGCTGATGCTGTTCCTTGCGGGCGCGGGAACAAGCGCGGGGAAAGTCTTCATGGAAGTCTTCCGAAACTACGGATGGAACATGATCGGCGCGGGTGCGGTGATCACCACTGTCAGCGTTGTCTTCGCGCTGGCAATGACCTTGTGGGTCTACAAAATGAGCGTATTTTCCAGCATGGGGGCTCTATCCGCCTGCATGACGAACCCGCCGGCCCTCAGCGCATCCGCGGCACAGACTGAAACCGACATCCCGACCCTGGCCTATGCCAGCGTGTATCCGGTTGCGCTGATTTTCAAAGTGATTCTGGCGCAGTTGCTGGTCGAAATTCTGTACCGCTTGTTGTGAGGGAGCGCATATGTCCGGGTTTACGGAGATCCGGGTGGAACTTGGCGACCGCTCGTACCCGATTCTCGTAGGGGAAGGCGTATTGGATACCGCCGCGCGTTCTCCCGGCGCCGGATTACCGCGGCGACTCCTGATTGTCACTCACCCGAGGCTGTGGGATCTCTATGGAACTTCCCTCGCCCGCACCTTGGCTACCCAGGGCTGTACGGTTGAACACGCCCTCGTCCCGGCCGGTGAAACTTCCAAATCGCTGAGCATGGTGAACCGGCTTTACCGCGTGATGGCCTCGGCGGGACTGGATCGGTCAAGCGCGGTGATCGCTCTGGGCGGCGGGGTGATTGGAGACCTTGCCGGATTCGCATCCGCGACGTGGCTGAGGGGCATTGACGTCATCCAGGTTCCGACGACGCTGTTGGCGATGGTCGATTCCGCGATCGGCGGGAAGACCGGCGTCAACCTTCCCTTCGGCAAGAACCTCGTGGGGGCGTTCCACCAACCGCGCGCCGTGTGGATCGACCCCTGTGTTCTGCGCTCGTTGCCGGCGCGCGACATCCGTAGCGGGATGGGCGAGGTCGTCAAGTACGGCGTCATCGCCAGGCCCGGTCTGTTCGAGTTCCTGGAAGACAACGTGGCACGCTGTCTGGCGCTGGAACCGGCGGCGGAGGCGCGGATGATTGCGGATTCCGCGTCCTGCAAGGCGGAGGTTGTGAGCGCGGATGAACGTGAGGGTGGTTTGCGGGCTATCCTGAACTATGGACACACGGCGGGACACGCCGTTGAGAAAGTGGCAGGATACCGGCGCGTGCGTCACGGAGAGGCGGTAGCCATCGGGATGGTTGTCGCCGCGAAACTGGGTGAACGCATCGGCATGACGCCGCCGGACGTCTCCGAAAGGCTGGAGCGCTTGCTGGTTTCCGCGCGGTTGCCGGTTCGCGTCCCCGCCGGACTGCCGGTCGGTCCGATGGTGGATGCGATGCGGCTCGACAAGAAGGCTTCGTCCGGCATGCCGCGCTGGGTGATAGCGCGCGGAATCGGGCACGTGGAACCCGGAGTCGAGATTCCGGAGTCTCTGGTTGTGGAAACGCTTTGCGAACTGGGCGCGGATGCGAAGAATGGACACACGGGAAAACCATAGCGAATGGGACGGGGTCGCGGCGATTGTCGCCGCGATCTGGCTCATTCTCGTGAGCGCCCAGGCCGTTATCCATTTGATTCGCTATCAGGTTCCGTCGCCACCGGAATGGGCGTGGCGCCTGGACTTCACGCCCGGTTATTGTCCCCTGCTGGCCGGAACGGCCGTTGTGCTTCTGCTTCGCCGGTAGAACGGAAGCAGTAAACCGAAACCGCAATGAGCAGTCCTGTTGCCATCGTGAAGACCTCTCCGGAGACGGTTCTGGAGGATTACGGACGCGTGATGCGGCTGGCTGGTTACGACGTTGCCCTGCCGCGTGAGCGGGATACAATCCTCAAACTGAATCTATCGTGGACGCTCTTTTATCCTGCATGCTCCTCGCCGCCGTGGCAATTGGACGGCGTGCTGACCACCATGCTTGCCGACGGCTACGAGCGCAAGTCCCTGTTGCCCGTTGAGAACAAGACCGTTGTGACCGACCCGTGGAAAGGGGCGCGCAACAACGGTTGGCTGGGCACGCTGGAACGCGAGAAGATTCCGTTCACCGATCTGCCGTCCGTGGAGTGGATGAACTACCGGTTTGACAGCGACCTGCTGGTGCTGAACCGCATTTTTCCGGAAGGCATTCAGATTCCACGCATGTTCGTCGGCCGGAACGTTTTGCACATGCCGACCATCAAGACGCACGGGCACAGCGTCACCACGGGCGCCATCAAGAACTCGTTCGGCGGTCTTCTGCGCGAGGTCCGGCACTACTGCCACGAATTTATCCACGAGACACTGGTGGACCTTCTGCTGATGCAGAATGAGATACACCCGGGAATCTTCGCGGTGATGGACGGGGCGGTTTGCGGCGACGGGGCCGGGCCACGAACGATGGTCCCGCGCATCAAGAACGTTCTACTGGCTTCCGCCGACCAGGTGGCGATCGACAGCGTGGCCGCCGGCCTGATGGGTTTCGAGCCGATGTCGATTCCGTATCTGCGCATGGCCCAGGAACGCGGCCTGGGTTGTGCGGAGTTAAAGCGCATCGAACTGGTGGGCGACACGGAACTGGCCGGTCAGAACTGGGGCTTCAAAACTCGGAGGTCGTTTGTTATCTGGGGCGACCAGATGATCCGCAAGGGACCCTTACGGCCGTTGAAACGCCTGCTGTTGCACTCGCCGCTGATGGGTTGGGCGCCCGCCGCCAGCAACCTGTATCACGACTATTACTGGTATCCGCGCAAGGGAAGCAAGTATGTGCGGGAGTTTATGGAATCGGATTGGGGCCGCCTGTTCCAGCGGTACACGCAGGGAACGACGGCGTAAACGGTGACATCGAACGCCATTTCAGCGTTAACCAAAGCGTATGCCGGAATCACAAACAGATCAGGATCGGATACCGTCCGGAGAAAAGCTGGGCGCTCGTTACGAGGTCGACCATTTAATCGGCCGGGGAACGCTGTTTGACGTCTACCGGGCGCGCGACATCGAAGACGGCCAGTGGGTGGCGTTGAAGGTGTTGAAGCCCGCCCTGTCCGTGAATCTCGCCTTCTGCAACGAACTCGAAAAGCGGGCGCGTGCGGTGCAGTCGCTGGTCCACCCGAACATCGTGCGGATACTTGATGTTTTCCGTGCGCGGCATTCCGTCTGTATCGTCACGGAGTATGTCGCCGGGATGACTCTGGCGGAGCGGATCGAGCGAACATCGCCCATGCCGGTGGACGCGGTTCTGGAGATCGGCGCGCGCGTGTCCGACGCCCTCGCATTCGCGCACGAGAACGGGATGGCTCACGGAGACCTTCGCCCGCAGAATATCCTGCTGGGAGGGGACGGGCGCATCAAGATTTCCGACTTTGGATTGACGCACGCTGTAAGCGTCGCCACCGAATCACAGATGCAGTCCGTACTGCACTGGGTGCAGTGTATGGCGCCGGAAGTTTGCGAAGGCGGCGAACCGACACCGGCTTCCGATGTGTACAGCCTTGGTTGTGTGCTGTACTGGATGTTGACCGGAACACCGCCGTTCCCCGGTGACAATGCCATCGTGGTCGCATTGAAACACGCGAAGGAGACGGCCCGCCCCATCGAGCGCACGAATCCGGCATCCCCATCGGCGCTCAATGACATCGTAACGATGTCGCTGGGCAAGGAGCCGAAGGACCGCCCGGAAAACGGCCGGGCAGTCCAGCGGATGCTTTCCCGTATTCACCGGCCGCGTACGATATCCGAGGAACCGGCGCCGGGAGTGGTTGTTCCCGAAGCGCCCCTGCGTTCCGCGCCGCCGCCGTCACAGGTCAGGGAGGAGGTAGGAGGCGTGCCCCGTTTCCTAATCTGGATCAGGAATCTTTTATTGATGGCTCTGGGCGTGGGAGTCGTGTTGAGCGGAGTATTGCTCTATCGAATCTTCCAGCCGGTGAAGGATGTCCAAACACCCTCGCTGGTCGGGTTGTCCGAGGAGCAGGCCATTCAGATGCTGACCGACATGCAACTGCGCGGCGCTTCACGTATCCGCGAAAGTTCACGGCCAACCGGCGAAGTGCTGAGCCAGTCGCCCGAATCGGGCACCATGGTCAAGCCGGGCCGAGTGATCACTCTGTATGTCAGCCGCGGCCCGCGCATGGTATCCGTACCGAATGTCACCGAGATGTCGCTGGACAGGGCCCGGGAACTGGCGACGCAGGCCAATCTGACGGTAAAAAAGACCTCCGACCGCTGGAGCGAAACGGTTCAGGAAGACTACGTGATCGAGCAGGAGCCTTCGGAGGGCGAACAGGTGAAACCCGGTTCCACCATCCGAGTTGTGGTCAGCAAGGGGCCCGAACCTCTGCCGCCCGAGCCCGAGCCTACCTGGTCGCTGGGACCGTACACCGGGGCGGACGCCGGCAGTATCCCATCCACCCCGCCCGAATTGCGCACCGCCCGGGCGCGGCGGTTTAATATGACCATCGACATTCCATCGAAGGGTATCGAGGAACCCGTACAACTGCTGATTGTAGTAGGCGACGAAAACGGCGAGAACATCGTGACCGACGAGCAGAGAAAACTTGGGGAAAAAGTAATCAAGCGCATTGACGCTGTCGGAGAGAAGGTGAAAGTGCGCGTGTACCTGAACGGAGTTCTGTTCTCCGAGGGGGTCCGGTGAACCATCCTGACGGACCGAAGACCGCAACCGTCCACCCGACGGCGCCGGCCGGGGCGAGGCCTTTGCTGATTGCGCCTTCCGTGCTGGCGGCGGATTTGACGCGACTCGGCGAGGAAGTGCGCGGCGCGGAACAGGCCGGCGCGGACGTCATCCACCTGGATGTGATGGACGGCGTGTTCGTGCCGAATATCTCGTTCGGACCGCCCGTCTGCGCCGCGGTTCGGGCCGAAACACGCCTCCCCGTGTGGACGCACCTGATGATCCAGCAACCCGAACGTTACATCGATACCTTCCGGGAAGCCGGTAGCGACCAGATTGTGGTTCATACCGAAGCGTGCGTTCATCTGTACCGCGTTCTTCAGCAGATACGCGCGACGGGCGCGCACGCCGGAGTTGCCCTGAATCCGCATACTCCGTTGGATAGCCTGCTGTGGGTACGCGATTTGCTGGACAGCGTGCTGATTATGACCGTCAATCCCGGTTTCGGCGGCCAGTCGTTCCTGGAAAGCACACTTCCCAAAATTAAAGCCGCGCGGGACCTGGTGGGGCCTAACGTGGATATCATCGTGGACGGCGGCATCGACGAGCGCACAGCCAGGGCGGTGGTGGCTGAAGGAGCGAACGCTCTGGTGGCCGGCACGTCGGTGTTTCGCCACACGGGCGGCATGGTGGAAGGTGTTCGTGCTCTGCGCGCCGCGGCTTGCGCGGGCGCGCTCTGCGGATGAGGTAAACCGATGGGCTTGAAGGGCGGGTGGTTTATGGTTGGCGCCATCGTGGTGGTGGCGCTGTACTTTATTCGGGAAGTGTTCCGGGTGATGCGCGGGCAGGTGACACTGACGCCGCGGCAGAAGGTCGCCCGTGTACTCGGCGGCGCCCTTCTGCTTGCGGTGATGCTGATGATCGCCTGGTGGCCTCACCTGACCGTGAAAACCAATCCGGTCGCGCAACTCCTGTTCCTCTTCGCCTGCCTGCTGGCGCTTCTTCTCGTCATCCTGATGGCCATCATCGATCTTGGCGAAACGGCCCGCCTTTACGCCAAAGCCCGAAAGCAACTAGGGCGCGAAACCCTGACACCCGAGGATATCGAACGGCTGTTGAGAAGTGAAACGCGCGACCACCCGGACGAGGTCGGAAAGGGACCGTCATGACCGGCGATGACGAACGATGGATGGCGCTGGCGTCCCGGGAGGCCGTTCGGGCGCTTGGAATCACGCATCCCAATCCGGCTGTCGGTTGTGTGATCGTCAAGGGCGGAGTCGTCATCGGAAAGGGGCACACCGCTCCGCCGAAGGGACCGCACGCCGAGATCGTTGCGCTCGGTTACGCCGCCAGTTCGGCGCACGGTGCGACGATGTATGTCACGCTGGAACCGTGCAACCACCACGGAGCGACGCCGCCGTGTGTTCGAAGCATTATCCACGCCGGAATCAAGAGAGTGGTCATCGGCGTTCGCGACCCCAATCCCGTTGCGGGCGGCGGCTCCCGGACGCTGGAGGAGGCCGGGATCGAGACGGAGTTCATCGGCTTGTCGGAAGTTGCCGCATACGCACTGCGCCCGTTCCTACATTGGGCCGAAACCCGCAAGCCGTATATTGTGTGGAAGTACGCAATGACGCTGGACGGAAAAACCGCCTCGCGTACCGGTGAAGCGAGGTGGATATCCGGGCCGCGCGCCAGGGCCTGGGTGCACCGTATGCGGCGAAGGCTTGGCGCGGTGATGGTCGGCGTCGGCACCGCCCTGGCCGATGACCCGCAGTTGACGGTTCGTCACGCACATTCCACCCGACCGGAAGGCCCACAGCCTCTGCGCATCGTGATGGATACGGAACTGCGTCTGCCGATGGAAAGCGCCTTGGTGCGCGGCGTCCGGCAAGCTCCCCTGCTGGTGATTTGTGCGGAAGGGGCCGATCCGCGAAGAGCGGACGATCTGCGCTCGGCCGGAGTCGATCTGCTGATGGTTCCCCAACGGGACCGAAGACCCGACTTTGCTATACTGACTTCGGCTTTGGGCGAGCGCGGAATCACCGGAATCCTGCTGGAAGGGGGCGGTACCCTCGCGTTTTCGGCGCTGGAGGCGGGCGCCGTGAGCGAGATCGCCTGCTTCGTATCACCGAAACTGCTGGGCGGCCTCGGCGCGCCGACGCCGCTCTCGGGAGCGGGATATCCATCGCCGGAATCAGCCCCGCGAACGCGAATAGTGCAAGCCCGGCGGTGCGGCCCGGACTGGCTGTTGCGCGCCGTGCCTGAAACGGAAATCAACCATGTTCAGCGGAATCATTGAAGAACTCGGACGCGTTCGTTCCATCACACCGGTGGGCGAAGCCCTGCGGTTGTGCGTAACAGCGGCCGAAGTGTCGCAAGGCGTGAAGGTGTCGGACAGCGTTGCCGTAAACGGCGTCTGTCTTACCGTGACCGATGTTTCGCCCCAAACGGTGAGTTTCGACGTGATCCCCGAAACGCTGTCGAAGACCTCGCTCGGACAACTGGAACCCGGATCGCCGGTCAATCTGGAGCGCGCGTTGTGTGTGGGCGACAGACTGGGCGGGCATTTTGTGCAGGGACACGTGGACGCCACGGGTGAAGTGATCAACGTGTACACCGAAGGCGAGTGGTATATGATCACCGTCCGCGCGCCCGAGGAAGTTCGGCCGTACCTGATTCCGCACGGAAGTATCTCGATGGACGGCGTGAGCCTCACCGTCGCCCGGCTTTCCGGCGACGAGTTTACGGTGGCGCTGATACCGCATACCCTGAAGTTGACCAACCTCGGCGACAAGAAGCCCGGTGATCTGGTGAACCTGGAAGGCGATATGATCGGCAAGTACGTCCTTACACTCATCAGGGAATCCGGCTTTCGCCTGGTTCCCGAATCCTGAATCCCAAGTTATGCCATTCACACGGATAGAAGACGCGCTGGAGGAGATCCGGCAGGGCCGCATGATCATCGTGGTCGACGATGAAGACCGCGAGAACGAAGGCGACTTCGTGATGGCGGCCGAAAAAACCACGCCGGACGCGGTGAACTTCATGGTGACGCACGGCAGGGGAACGCTGTGCGCGCCCCTCACCGCCGCCCGCCTGGAGCAACTGCACCTGCCGATGATGGTGGCGCACAACACCGCCCGCATGGAAACGGCATTTACCGTTACCGTCGATGCCGTGCACGGCACCACGACGGGTATTTCCGCGCACGACCGTGCGGCCACGATCCAGGCACTGGTGAACCCGGAGACGAAGCCCGAGGACCTCGCGCGTCCGGGGCATATATTCCCGCTGAGAGCCGCCGAGGGCGGCGTGTTGCGGCGCTCGGGACATACCGAAGCGTCCGTCGATCTCGCCCGCCTGGCGGGCCTGCACCCGGCGGGCGTGCTTTGCGAAATTCTGCGCGCGGACGGAGCGATGGCGCGACTGCCCGACCTCATCGAAATCGCGCGGCAGTTCGATCTCCGCATCGTTACCATCGCCGACCTGATTAAGTACCGGCGCCGGACCGAGAAACTCGTGGAGCAGATCGCCGAAGTTGAGTTGCCGACTGTTTATGGTGACTTCCGCCTGCACGGCTACCGCAGTTCCGTGGATCACAATCCCTACCTGGCGCTTGTGATGGGCGACGTGAAGGACGGGGAACCGGCGCTGGTGCGGATCCATTCGTCGTGCCTGACGGGAGACCTCCTGGCGAGCCTTCGGTGCGACTGCGGCGATCAACTGAAACTGGCCCTGCAGAGGATATCGGAAGAACAGCGCGGCGTCCTGCTGTACATCCCGCAGGAAGGCCGGGGTATCGGACTGCTGAACAAACTTCGTGCGTATCAACTGCAGGACGAAGGCGCCGACACGGTGGAGGCCAACGTGGAACTGGGATTCCCGCCGGACGCGCGCGATTACGGCCTGGGCGCCCAGATACTGGTGGACCTCGGCGTGCGCAAGATCCGCCTGATGACCAACAATCCGGCGAAGCGGGCGGGCCTGGAAGGCTACGACCTGGAAATCGTGGAACGCGTGCCGTTGGAGGCGCCCCCGACGCCCGAGAACGAACGGTATCTGCAGACCAAGCGCGACCGCATGGGACATCTGTTGAACAACGTGGACCTTTGATATGCCTATGAAACGACACTTCGAGGAAAGCGCGGACACCGACCTGAAGGCAACCGGCCTGCGGTTTCTGATTGTCGCCGCGCGGTATAATCGGGATATCACGGACTCGCTGTTGGAAAGCGCGTTGAAGACGCTCGAGGAAGCGGGAGCGGAACGGGCCGTGGTTCTGCGCACGCCGGGCGCGTTCGAAATACCGATGGTCCTTGGGCATTATCTGAAGCAGTCTTCCTATCATGCCGGGATTGCGCTGGGTTGCGTGATCCGCGGAGACACACCGCACTTTGACTATGTGGCCGGCGAGTGCTCGCGCGGTGTGATGGACGTTGCACTGGCGAAGGATATCCCGATCGCTTTCGGGGTTCTGACCTGCAATACGCACGAGCAGGCCGAGGAACGCGCCAAGCCGGACGAAACGAACAAAGGGCGTGAAGCCGCGCTGGCCGCCATCGAGATGGCCCAGCGTTTCGCGCCACGGTAGCAGTACAAGGGAATTCCTGATGAGCAAGCCGCGCAAGGGAGCGATGATCGGGTGCGGACGGGTGGTTCAGGACCATCACGTTCCCGCGTGGATGCAACTCGGCAGGTCCGTTGTGGACCGCTGGACCGTCGCCGATCCCCTTCTTCAATCCCGCGCCGCCGTGCAGGTTCAACTCGGTGTTCCGAACGAGATGGCCTACATTGACTATCGGGCCTTGCTGTTGCGCGAACAACCGGATTTTGTGGTGATATCGTCGCCCCACCAGTTCCACGAAACCACTGTCATCGACTGCCTGAACGCAGGCGTACCCGTGCTGGTCGAAAAACCCGTTGCCACCACCCTGGCCGGGGCCGAGCGCATGGTGGCCGTTTCCCGTGAAGCTGGTGTTCACCTTGCCGTTTTGCACAATTACCGCTGGATGGAGCAGGCTCGACTGGTGCGGCGCCTGCTGGACGAAGGCGCCGTCGGCGAACCTTTTCTGTTCCGGTCCGAACGGATCGGGATGTACTGGTCGCAGGGCATCGAAGGTTACGATCCCGCGTGGCGCACAAAGGAATCTGCCGGTGGCGGATGCCTGCTCGACAACGGCTACCACAAGGTCTATCTGGCGCTGAACTACCTCGGTCCGGTCGCCTCCGTTCAGGCCCGCATCGGAACATTCAACCGCGAGATCGAGGTCGATGACACGGCCCTTCTCCTGTTGACGCACGTGAACGGTGCTACCTCGAGCATTCAGGTCGCGTGGAGCGGTTCGGGGCAAAGCGTGAACGTGTCCGAGGTTTGTGGTCGCAAAGGCTCGATCAGTCAGGAAGACGACGGATCGGTAAAGGTCAGTTGCTGTGAGGAGGTGATCCGTCACACCTCGCGCGCCGACGCGGGATTCCTGGAGACCTTCCGGCGGTTCATCGATATGCTTGACGGGAGAGGGGAATCCCCGGCCACGGCGGAAGAGGCAGTCGAGACAATGCGCGTGATCCGGGCCGCCTATCACAGCGCGCGGACCGGTACCGTTGTCGATGTGCCGGGCTACCGCGAACAGGGGGCCTGACTTGGCGAAGACCTCCGGAATGGTTTGGCTGGTAGGAGCGGGCCCGGGCGATCCGGGCCTTCTGACACTGCGGGGGCGGCAGGTCCTCGAAAGCGCCGATGTGGTGGTTTACGACCGCCTTGCCTCGCCCCGACTCCTCAAATACGCTCGCTCCGACGCCGAGATCGTGTACGTCGGCAAGCAGTCCTCGCGCCACACGATGAAGCAGGATGAAATCAACGCGCTGTTGGTGGACCGCGGCCTCAAGGGTTTGTCCGTCTGCCGGCTCAAGGGCGGTGATCCGTTCATCTTCGGTCGCGGCGGCGAGGAAGCCGAGGCGTGCCGGTCCGCTGGCGTTCCTTTTGGTGTCGTTCCGGGCGTCACCTCCGCCATCGCGGCGCCGGCCTACGCCGGAATACCGGTGACGCACCGCAGGATGTGCACGGCGCTGGGAATCGTGACGGGGCACGAGGATCCCGGGAAGACGGTATCGACAATCCGATGGGACGGACTGGCTCAGGGGCTTGACACACTGGTGTTCCTGATGGGCGTCGAGAACCTTCCGAACATCGTCCGGAACCTGACGGAGCAGGGCAAGCCTTCGGACACGCCCGTGGCGCTGGTCCGATGGGGCTCCACAAGCAGACAGGAGACGCTGGTCGGCACGCTGGCGGATATCGTGCAGAAAGTGCTCGACACCGGTTTCTCCGCGCCGGCCGTAACCGTCGTCGGCGAGGTGGTGCGCCTGCGGGAAGGGCTGAGGTGGTTCGACAACCGTCCGTTGTTCGGCCGCACGGTGGTCGTCACGCGGTCGCGCGAGCAGGCTTCGGAACTGGCCGAACTGCTGGAGTCGCTGGGCGCGTCGGCAATCGAGTTTCCGACAATCCGTCCGGAGCCGATTCCCGAGGTAGCCGAATCTCCCGTGCTGTCATGCCTGCCTCTGGATTACGACTGGATCATCTTCACATCGGCGAACACGATACCGTTTCTGTTGAGCGCCCTGCGGGTGAACGGCGGCGATGTGCGTTCACTGGGCGCGGCCAGACTGGCGGCCATCGGGCCCGGAACGGCGAAAGCGCTGACCGACCTGGGCCTGAACGTGGAGTACGTGCCGCGCGAGTTCGTGGCGGAGGCCGTGGCGGAGGGATTTCCGGTGGATCCGGCCGGTCTTCGCATCCTGATTCCGCGCGCGGAGGTCGCCCGAGAAGTGCTTCCCGAAGCGCTGGCGGCGCGTGGCGCTGACGTGACACTGTTGCCCGTGTACCGCACCGTTCCCGACGCGGAAGCCGCCGAAGACCTGCGCGCCATGCTGAATGAGAAAGGCGTGGACATCGTGACCTTCACCAGCAGTAGCACCGTGCGTAACTTCCACGACGCAATCGGCGATGCCCCGATGGACGGGGTGTGCATCGCCTGCATCGGGCCCGTCACGGCGTCCACGGCCCGTGAACTGGGCTACCAGGTGGACCTCGTTTCGTCAACCTACAGCGTGCCCGGCCTGGTGAATGAACTGGTTGCCCATTTTGGGAAAACGGAGGATGAAGCCTGATGAAAGGATTTCCCGACGTACGTATGCGCCGGCTGAGGCGAACCAGGGAACTCCGGGCCCTGGTGGCCGAAACCGCGCTTGATCCCGGCGATTTCATCTATCCCCTGTTTGTTGTACCCGGCGCCGGCATACGCAACGAAGTGCCTTCCATGCCGGGCGTGTTTCAACTCAGCGTGGACCAGTTGCCGCGGGAGGCCGACGAAGTTCAGGGACTCGGCATCGCCGGGGTGTTGCTGTTCGGACTGCCCGAGTCGAAGGACGAATCCGGTTCCGGCGCTTACGACGCGGAAGGAATTGTCCAGCAGGCTCTTCGTTGCTTGAAGCAACACGCGCCCGACCTGCTGACCGTCGGCGATGTGTGTCTTTGTGAATACACATCGCACGGCCACTGCGGACGGTTGGACGACGACGGCTACGTGAATAACGACCGCACGCTGGACCTGCTGGCCCGCACCGCCGTGGCGCAGGCGCAGGCCGGCGCCGACATCATCGCGCCTTCGGATATGATGGACGGTCGGGTGGCG
>Ga0302252_1000131_pt1 | contig 90548 bp, 95 predicted proteins | sample AAG_RA_Leu_MG_FD_193511 | JGI IMG/M metagenome (GOLD analysis project Ga0302252, IMG submission 193511) | Enriched activated sludge microbial communities from anaerobic digester in WTTP, New Holstein, Wisconsin, United States - AAG_RA_Leu | ecosystem: Engineered > Bioreactor > Anaerobic >... | reverse complement strand
GCCGAACCTTAGGTGATTACCATGGTAAAATCAATGTACGCGTTCGTCAGGGACGCCTGGAAGAGACCTGACAAGTCAGAGGTTGGAGAACTCCTCTGGAACCGCATGCAGGGATGGCGCCGCGAGGGCAGCGTCATCCGTATCGAACGCCCGACCCGTATCGACCGCGCCCGCAACCTCGGCTACAAGGCCAAGCAGGGCATCGCAGTCGCCCGCGTCCAGGTCCGCCGCGGTGGCCGCCGTGCATCCCGGTATGTCCGGGCACGCCGCTCCGCACGGATGGGAAAGAACCGCTTAACCGCCGGCAAGAGCATCCAGCGCATTGCCGAGGAACGCGCAAGCAAGAAGTTCCCGAACATGGAAGTCCTCAACTCCTACTGGGTGGGACAGGACGGGAAGCTGAAGTACTACGAAGTCATTCTCGTTGACGGTAACCACCCCGCTATCCGGGCCGACAAGCGCCTTGCATGGATTGCAAATCCGACCCACCGCGGCCGTGCCGAGCGCGGCAAGACTTCTGCAGGCCGGAAGGGCCGTGGCATGATGGGCCGGGGCAAGGGAACCGAGAAGACCCGCCCGAGCATCCGCTCCCATGCAAACCAGGGTAAATAACCTTATCTTTTTTTAACCGAAGTTATCCTCATGAAGATCACCGATGCCGCAGTCTTTCCGTACCCGAACGGGGACACGTCGGTGCGGCGGCTCGCGCTCGAAGCAGATGTGCTGGGATTTGACAGCCTTGTCGCGATCGATACGCCGGCAGCAGCGTACGGCGGTGTCGATGTGCGCTCCGGTATCATCATCCGCGATACGCCCATGCGGGATATCGTCAACCGGATGAAGCGGTTGCGGGAGAGCGGGGCAGTCATATCGGTGATGGCGGGCGATGCGGGATTCAACCGGGCCGCGATCGGCCTGAAGGGAATGCATATCCTGCGGGGTATCCATGCCGCCGACAAGATCGCGTTCGACCATGTCTCGGCAAAGATGGCTGCAGACAACCGCGTTGCCGTGGATATCGATCTCTCGACGATCATCGGGACACGGGGGATCGCCCGCCAGCGTGCGATTGCACGTTACCGCGATGTCCTCGTCCTCGAGCGGCGGTTTGAGTTCCCGCTCACCATCTCGACCGGCGCAGCATCGGCACTTGGTCTCAGGGGCGTGCGGGAGATATCTGGCATCTGTTCGCTTCTTGGCATGGATACCGCTGATGCCGAACGTGCTCTTGGTGGCGTAGAGCAGGTCATGGTCCCGCCGCTCCCTCCTGTGCGGGTGATCGTATGACTCCGCGCCCGCCCACGCTCCGGGACAAGCGGCGGTACCTGCTCGTCCGCGTTGAACCGGCCGGGACATCGGTCGATCAGAAGGAGCTCTATTATACCATCGCTGACGCGATCACCTCCCTGTTTGGCGATGCAGCCGCAGCCGTCATGATCCAGGCAGTTGTTGCCGCAGAGGGAGAGTATGTCTTCATCCGGTGCCGGCGGGGGAGCGAGCGCGAACTGGCGATCGCACTCTCGACCGTGACCGCGTGCAGGGATACACGGATCGCCCTGCGGATCATTGCCGCGTCCGGCACGATAGAGAGCCTCCGGGAGCGTATCCGTCCCGCAGTCCCGGAACCACGGGCTCCCGTGGAAGCGACCGAATTTACCGTTGGCGAAAAGACTTTCACTGCCGTGCATTGTAACGGGCAGAAGGTTGATGTAATTGAAAAGGGATTTAAAAATGCACACCGATTGTATCTCACAAGAGAAGATCTGGAGTTACCATAATGCAGCCACAATATCAGATGGGATATGACCGGGCCATCACCGTCTTTTCTCCTGACGGCCGCCTGTACCAGGTGGAGTATGCCCGGGAAGCAGTGAAGAGGGGGACGACCGCCGTCGGCATCAAGGCAAAAGACGGCGTTGTCCTGATCGTGGACAAACGGGTCAGCTCCAAGCTGCTCGAGGCCTCGTCCATCGAGAAGATCTTCAAGATCGATGAACACATCGGCGTAGCATCGTCCGGCCTGGTCGGCGACGCCCGTGCCCTCGTTGACCGTGCACGGGTCGAATGCCAGATCAACCGCATCTCGTACGATGAGCCGATCGAGGTCGAGGCGCTCTCCAAGAAGCTCTGCGACCACATGCAGACCCTCACCCAGTATGGCGGCATCCGTCCGTACGGCACCGCGCTCCTGATCGCGGGTGTCAGTGATGGCGAGTGCCGGCTCTTCGAGACCGACCCCTCCGGGACGCTTCTCGAGTACAAGGCAACCGGTATCGGTATCGGCCGCCCGGCCGTGATGAAGGTCTTCGAGGACGAGTACAATCCCGATGCAGAGGTAAAGGATGCGATCATGCTCGGTCTCAAGGCCCTGCACTCCGCAACCGAAGGGAAGTTCGATGTCGACCAGGTCGAGATCGGCGTCATTGGGAAGGAGAACCCGGTCTTCCGGAAGATGAGCCGCGAGGAAGTTGCTTCCTACGTCGGGCAGTTAAAGCCGTGATCTCCCATGATCCCCCTCGACCATGCCGTTGTCGCGCGCCTGGAGAGCTTCGGGGAACGGTTTGAGATCCTCGTTGACCCTCACGGCGCTGCGCTGGTCCGGCAGGGACAGGCAGTCAATATCGAGGACGTTGTCGCGGCACTCAATGTCTTTGGCAATGCCTCGAAAGCCACCCGCGCGTCCGATGAAGCCCTGATGAAGGTCTTCCACACAACCGACTTCGATGCGGTGGCACGGAAGATCATCGAGAAAGGCGAGATCCACCTCACGGCGGAACAGCGCAAGCACATGACCGATGAGAAGCGCCGGCAGGTCATCACCTTCATCGCGCGCAACGCGGTCAACCCCCAGACCGGCCACCCGCACCCGCCGCAGCGGATCGAGATGGCGATGGAAGAGGCACGGGTGAATATTGACCCGTTCAAGCATGTCGAGGAGCAGGTCAAGGAGACGGTTAAGGCGCTCCGCCCCCTCCTCCCCATCCGGTTCGAGGAACTCCGTCTCGCGGTCAAGATACCGCCGGACTTTGCGGGTAAGGCATACGGCGATATCGCTGCTGCCTCGACCATGGAGAAGGACGAATGGCTCAAGGACGGGTCATGGGTCTGCGTGGTCCGGATCCCTGCCGGGATCCAGGGGGAGTTCTATGACCTCATCAACAAGCTCACCAAGGGCGAAGGGCAGGTCAAGATCCTCAATCAAGTATATTAGTTCAGAGGACAAATAAAAGAAGACAGATTGGTGGGTACCCATCATGGCAAGTTCATCAACGCACAAAGCAAAAGGCAAAGTCACCGGGAGCGCAGGACGTTTCGGCTGCCGGTACGGAAGATTCGTGCGCAAGCGCGTAACCGACATTGAGAAGATCTCGCGGGCACTCCACCGCTGCCCCAAGTGTGACATGGAGTCCGTTGCACGCAAGGGGACCGGTATCTGGGAATGCCGCAAGTGCGGCTACAAGTTCGCCGGCGGCGCATACCAGCCCATGACCCCGACCATGAAGATCGCCCAGCGCGCGATCGACCGAACGGTTGATGAGGTCAGGAAATAACCGATCAGCATGGCAAGTACCTACAAGTGTGCCCGGTGCAAGCAGAAAGTCGAGATCGACGTGAACGTCCGGTGCCCGTACTGCGGTCACCGCATCCTCTTCAAGGAACGCGGCGCGGCGATCAAGGAACTCAAGGCACGGTAACACCCGGGCACACATCCCGGTAATAACCTTTTATTGCTTTTTTCTTCCATTATCCCTGAGAGGGATTCCCCTGGCTCGCCACGAAGCTGTCTTCCGTTTCCGCTCGGACCATGCAGAGCAGATTTACCGGTCGCTCCAGCCGGAACTGCCCGACACGGTGAACCCCCGTTCCAGCACCCGCTGCGAGCGGGAAGGCCGGGACTCCCTTGTCCTTATCGTCGAAGCAGAGGACATCTCATCGCTCCGGGCCGCACTGAACATGTACCTCCGCCTGGTCTCGATTGCCGATGAAGTGACGGCAATCGCGAAGAAGGAGCAGTCCCGTATCCCCGGTGCAGAGGAATAACCCTTTTTATTCCCGGCACCGATACTTATCAGGAATCTTCTATGAACAATATCTCACCCAAAGTCCAGAACCAGCTCGGCATGCTCCAGCAGATCCAGCAGCAGCTCCAGACCATCCTCCAGCAGAAGGCGCAGTACGAGATGGCGGTGCGCGAGGCAAAACGTGCACAGGAAGAGATCAGCGATTCCCCCGAGGACGCAGTTATGTACATGAGCGTCGGGACGGTCATGATGCAGAAGAAGAAGGATGCCGTCAACGCCAAGCTGACCGAGAAGGTCGAGACGCTCGAGCTCCGCATCAAGTCCCTTGAGAAGCAGGAGAAGATGCTCCAGGGCAAGTTCGAGCAGCTCCAGGCCCAGATCAAGGCGGCAATCGAGGGCAAGGGTGCCCCGAACGCTGCATAATCTTTTTTCACGCGGAAAGAATCCAAACGCTCATTGTCTCCAGCATACCATCTGATGTATGGACCAGCGTGCAGACTTCCTTGCAGAGCAGCCGGCCCACCGCCTCCTGGTCATCAAGTCTGCAGCCGATCATGCCTCGCGTGCCCACAAAGGCCAGTTCCGGAAAGACCGGAAGACGCCGTACATCACTCACCCGGCACGGGTGGCGGCGCTGGCCGGCGTCTTCAACGGGTCGCATATTGCCATTATCGCGGCCTGGCTCCACGACGTGTATGAGGACTGTTCGCCGGAATGGATCCTCAAGACCGACGAACTGGTCGAGTCCCTGCCGCTCCCCGATGACGATCGCCGGGAGATCGCAGCGATCGTGGACGCGATGACCAAGAAGAACACCATCACCAAGAAATCCGCACGGCTCTCGGACAGTCTCGACCGGATCCTTAACGCACCACCGGAAGCTACGCTCGTCAAGATCTGCGACCGTATCGACAACCTCCTTGATTCCGCGGACCGGAACGGGGGTTTCACGAAACGGTACTTAGCGTCCACGGACGAGGTCATCGATAAGCTGTCGGTGAGAGCTTCGCTCTGCGGGTACGATACCGCGCTCGGGATCCTCGTCCAGATCCGGAACTCGAACCTGAAAAAATTGTGAACCTATCCCGCCCGGTGGATCGTGTTCACGGCATTGACCATTGCTTCCACTGACGAGAGGACGATATCATCCCCACTTCCGCTGGCATCGAAGATCCTGCCATGTTCGTCCTCGACCGCGATGGTCACGTGACACATCGCGTCCGAACCTCCAGATATCGCTTCGATGTTGAACTCCTTGAGCTGGAGTCTCGTTGGCGTGATCCCGAGGATGGCGTTCATCGCTGCATCGACCGGGCCATTGCCGACAGCTGAGTGGATGTGCTCTTTACCGTTGACAACAGCCTTGACACTGGCTGTCGGGATGACATGGTTCCCGGTCATGATGGCGATGTCCCGGAGATCGATGGTCTTGTGGTTCAGTTCGATGCCCATCACGCTCTCGGCAATCTCGTACAGGTCGGCATCGGTCACCCGCTTGCCACGGTTTGCAATCGTTTTGACCTTCTCGACGATTGCATCGATCTGGGGATCGGTGGGCTCGATATGGACATCCCTGAGCATCTGCTGCACGGCATGCCTCCCGACGTGCTTGCCCAGGGTTAGCCGGCGCCGGTGACCTACCATCTCGGGTGTCATGATGCCCGGTTCGAACGTTGCCGCGTTCTTCAGGACACCGTGAGCATGGATGCCGCTCTCGTGGCTGAAGACGTTCTCGCCGACAACCGGCTGGGTGGGCGGGATGCCGATCCCGGAGAACCGGGATACGAGGCGCGAGGTCTCGACCAGCCTGGCTTTCGCGATCCCGGTTTTGATCCGGTACATCGACTCCATGATCATCACGGTCTGGGCGAGATCGGCATTTCCTGCCCGTTCGCCAATACCGTTGATCGTTACCTGCACCTGCGATGCCCCGGCTTCGACTGCGGCGATCGTGTTTGCGACGGCAAGGCCGAAGTCGTTGTGGCAGTGGACATCGATCGGGCACTTCACCTCGCGGTTGATCCGGGCGATCAGGGTCTTCATTGCCGATGGCGAGATGACGCCGACCGTATCAGGGACGTTGATGATCGTTGCGCCTGCATCGGCAGCGGTCCGGAATACGTCGATCAGGTAGTCCCAGTCCGTGCGCGTGGCATCCATTGCCGAGAACATGCACAGGTCGGAGCGCTTCCGGATATAGCCGATGATATCGGCCGTTATCTCGAGGACCTCCTTCCTGCTCTTCTTGATCGTGTTCTCGCGCTGGATGTCCGAGGTCGGGATGAAGACATGGACCATGTCAACATTGCAGGCAAGGCAGGTATCTACATCGCCTTTTGTCGAGCGGGCAAGCCCGCAGATCTTCGAATCCAGGTTGAGATTTTTGATAGCCGTTACCGTCTCTTTCTCGGCCTTCGATGACGCAGGGAACCCTGCCTCTATCGCGTGTACGCCGATTGCGGAGAGCTGGCGGGCAATGTCGAGTTTCTGTTCAAAGGTGAATGCAACACCAGGGGTCTGTTCTCCATCACGTAATGTGGTATCGAAAACAGTAACTTCTTCACGAGCTGCGCTATGGGTGAAGAAGACGATCCCCCGCAAAATCCTTGCGAGTAGTCATGCATCACTGTAAGCATGCAGAATATAAAAAGAATCGCTGCACCATGCACCACATGCGGGCCGGAGGTGCACCAGCGTATACCGGTACTGCGCAGGACCGGATCGGGTCTCCTGAAATGGTGGACCCTTCCCCGTAACGAGCAGGGGTGTTGCAGGTCTTACTACGATACGTTTAATACGGAATTATCCCTATCTTATTAGGCAGTGCCCCGCCTTAACTCAGCCTGGTAGAGTGCGCGGCTGTAGATTGGTTTACCGTCAAAGGTAACTGCGCGGCTACCGCGATGTCCCCGGTTCGAATCTGGGAGGCGGGATTAACTGTACCAAACGTGCCCAGGTAGTGTAGTGGCCTATCATGATTGCCTGTCACGCAATCGACTCGGATTCGAATTCCGACCTGGGCGTACCACCAACTTTTTTCCATTGATTTCAGGTTCTCCCCATCCTGAACTATGACATTGGTCTGCAGATTGCCAGTCCTGTACCGGAATCAGCACTGCAGTAGGGAATCTTAAAAGAAGATTGGATGATTCGTCTGGTTACAGCCGGCAACTATCGGATCTTATGCCAGCTTCCATGCAGACTGGTGGGCGGAGTCGAGCGTGACAACCATGGCGGCTTTCGATAAATCAATGGTTGATGGGACTTCATAGATGAGGAACCCGTCCGCGGCATTGCTCTCGCCCGGCTGGATATAGCCGGCCACCCCGCCCTTCCCGATCAGGTAATCGTACTGGGTACCCCGCACGGTCCCGACGGTCACGTCCGATCCGCGCAGCGAGGAGTACGCGTAGGTCTTCCCGTTGTAGTCCACAGCGAACTGTCCCGGCGATGGTGCGATCATGCGCTCTGTGCCGGTATCGGTGAGCCGGACCCACACGAAGAGGAACGCGTTTCCCTCTTTTGGCTTCTCGGTATTGTACCCGCGCTGTGTCTCCAGGAGCGATTCACCGGCCTGGGACTGCTCGCGGGGGCTGTTGAACGACGGTGATGTCCAGGTATACTCCGGGTGGACCTCGGCACGGTACACGGTTGCTGTCCCGGTCTTGCCGGCGATGCCGAACGGGGCTTCCGCTTTCAGGGCAAGTGCGCCAGGGTAGGCGGTCGGTTCAGGGACCGGTGTCGGGGTTGTTGTGGTCATGACCGGTGCGGAGGTAGGCGTCGGAGTTGCCGCCGGGGGTGCCTGCGTTGTGCAGCCGGCAAGGGCGACCATGATGAGCAGGATACCGGTGATGAGCAGGGTATGGCAGGGTTTCATAGATTCCCGGTGGTTTTTATGCGGGTAAAATTATTCTGGTCGCAGTGGGGACCTGCCCCTGATCTCTTCGCACATCCCGTTTTCCCCGGCAGGAACGGTGGACAGCCCGGCTCTTGGTATGGAAAATGGTTATGAGGCCGGTATCCCGTAGATGCCGCTCCCGATCCACCAGGTATCGTCCACTGCCCGGGCGTACAGGAGTTTTGGGACTGATGCCGTTCCCACGCTTTCCGTATCGATAAACATGACCCTCGTGAACCCGGTCCCGCTCCGGATCGCGTTGATATTCACCACCGTTGTCTTTGCACCATAGGGATCCGTATAGTCCATCCAGTTCTTCCCGATCCCCACCTTCCAGTACGGATCGGCAAGGATGGTCCCGTTGAAGTCCTCTGCCCAGACAAAGAGGTCGCTCTCGGTAAACTGCCCGGATGAATTGTTGATCTCGATAAGTGTCTTCTCCTTCCCGTTTGCCTTCGCAAAGACCACCGCCCGGTCGACAAGGTCATAGAGTTCAGCCCTCGTATGGTTTCGCACCCGGATGCCGGTCAGGTTCCCTTCCCGGAGCTGTTCATACTCCGGTACAATGATACCGGCGAACAGCCAGTACGTGCTGTCCACGGGTTCGGCATAATCGAGTTTCGGGGCATAATATGTTTTCCCGTCTTTTGTCACCGCCGAGACCGTGTAGGAGTACCCGCCTCCCTGGAGCGCGAGGTCGCGCATCTCGCGGATCGTGGTCACGCCGTCCGGGTCATGATAGTTGATGAGGTTGATCCGGTTCGTTGCTGTTTCGGGCGAGAGGGCGCTTGCCAGCATGGTACCATTAAAGTCAACCGCCATGATGGTCAGCTCCCCGTCAGCGAACTGCCCTTCCGGGTCATTGAACGCCACAAGGGCACGCTCCTTCCCGTTTGCCTTTGCGTACGCAACCGCATTCTTCACAAAGGCCTCCAGTTCGGGGACCGTATATTTTCGCGTGGCGGGGCCGATGGCTGCCGAGGGATAGATCATGCCGGCCCCGGCATATGCGCCCGCGCCGACATAATACGTGCCGTCAACATCGGCAACAACGGAGAGCTTGGACCGGATCTGCCGGTTGTCTGCCGGGTTGGGATAATCGTACGAGACATACCCGATGCCAAAGCGGGCAGTCTCCTGGAGGTTGTGGACCAGCGGGACACCGTACCGGTCGGTCATGCCGCCGATATTGGTCCCGACTATCCCGTGCTCGAAGGGTTCGGCAAGGGCGGTGCCGGAATAGTCTTCAGCAAAGACATAGACGCCGTCCTTTACAAACGGGCCGTTCGGATTATTGAATGCAGCAACAGCCCTCTCCTTCCCGTTCTCGCGGGCAAACGCAACCGCCTCCTTCACCCGGCCGGTCAGGGTGACCGGGGTCACGAATTTTGTTGTCGATGTTGTTACTGCAGGAACCGAAGTTACTGTGGGTGCCGGTGCCGTACCCTGCGGGGGTGCCTGCGTGCATCCGGCAGTGAAGGCCATTCCGGCAATAAGAATGACGAACATCAGGAGGATGTATCGCTTCATGTCCAGATAGTGAGCGCGAACCTGCATTAAAATATTGCACTGGCGGCGCGGACACGGTATCCGCAACGTCCATGCCCCCGCCAAACCTCCACTGGTGTTCTCGATTGGAACGGCAGCAATACCCGCTGGCCCACCGGGTGATTTATCTAGGTTCCTGATCAATTTTTTTTCATGAGGCTTTCGCGTTATCACTGGGCTGTAACGGGGATTGTCCTGCTTATCCTCGTCCTTTCGGCCGGTTGTACACAACCGTCATCTCCGGCAGCTGCTACGCCCGCACCGTCTGCCGCTCCGGCGGTCACGGTCGCGCAAACGCCGGCTGCGGTCCCCCAGGGTTCTTCGAAGGAGCAGATGGTTGCATTCGTGAAGGAAGCGGTTGAATATGCACACAAGAACGGCAGGGAGAAGGCCCTCGCGGAGTTCTCCAATCCGAAGGGATCGTTCGTCCGGGGCGACCTGTATCTTTATGCCTATGACTACAACGGCATGACCATCGCCCACCCGGTGAACCCGGAGAAGATCGGGGTCAACCGGCTCGAAGAGAAGGACGCGCTCGGGAAATTCTTCATCCGCGAGCTGATGGATGCGACAACCGATGGCACCGACTTTGTCGAGTATACGTATATCAATCCGACAAAGAACAACCGGGTCGAGAAGAAACTCGGGTACGTCATGCAGGTGGACGATGACTGGTGGCTCGGGTCCGGCATCTATTTCGGACCGGTCGAGACGGAGACTCCGGAAGAACCGGCACCGGATGATGCCACGGAACCGGCTGCGGCACAGTAGCCGGCAGCACGATCATTCAACCCGGTACCCTCTCTTTTTGAGAAACTCAGCAATCCACGGTTCCGCTTCCTCATCGGACTTTGGCCGCTTCCGTTCGATCTCGTTCCACGCATCCCTGAGGACCGGGTCGTCGGAATGGAGGGCGAGCGTGCCCCGTACGGTTCCGAGAAGCCTGCCGCCGGGATCGGAGACCTTCATGACAATGCACCGGTAGAACTTGCACTGGGAGGGACTGTCCCGGTGAATCGTGCACCGCAGCAGGTCCCCGTCCGGGCGCAGGAACCGGCAGGCAGACGGGTGAGCGTCAGGGAATGAATGGTCGGAAAAGATGGTTCGCTTGTCCACGTCAATCTCGGCAATGAACTCCGTCCCCGTGGATACACATTCGCAGGCAAAGGTGAACGGGCCGGTCTGCCGCTCGATGACGATATAATCGCCAAGGGACATGCAGCACGAACCGCACTGGCGGCAGGAGAAGACCATTGATACACACCGTTCCCTGTGGGGCATCCCGGGTGGACTGCCCTATCCAATTCTCTCCGCGGCTTTCCGGACGATCTCTTTCAGCGTCTCGTAATCGGTGGTTGTTCCGGACATGGTGATCCGCTCGTACACGTTCTTCTTCGTAAATATCACGGTATAGGTCACCTGTCCCGGTTCGGGTGAATCGGTCATGCGGTACGCGATGCTCCTGTCGCCGGTTGTTGGGAAGGGGATCTCGTAGGGAGAAGGCCGCATGGTCTCCCCGCCTTCGATTGCGATCTTCTCGAGCGTAAAGACCTTCTTCATACTCTCGACGGGAAAGACACTGACCGACTGGCGGATCCGGGTGAAGTCGGACCGGAGCCTCCCGGTGCGGTCGAAGGAGACGAAGTACCCTTTCAGCCAGCCAAGGTCGCGGGAGAGCTGGGTTACCTCGGGGGCGATCATGACCGAACGGTCTTTCAGGGTATAATCGGCCGGGATATCCTCCGGCTGGAGTGCAATTTCTGCGATATCCTTCCTGATGGTCGGGCTGTCCGGTGCCGGGAGGGCAGTCGTCCCGGTCACGGGGATATCTTCGGACGGGGCCTGGGCAGGTGCTGTGCACCCGGCAGCCAGGACGAGACAGAGGGTTGCAAACAGCAACCCCGCTGTGCGGTACTGCATACCGTACACCATCGCAAACCCGGGTTAAATTGTTGCTGGTACCGGGCGCGGTTGTTGTGCCTCCCGAGCACAAGCATGATAACCACAGCAGTAAAATTATCAAAAAACGGTGAATAAAAAAATGACCAAGACCAGCATTGCGATGCTTGACAAGGACCACCATATCCACATGGTCCCGGCCGACCGGGTCCTGATGATGACCATCGAGCACTCGGCAGTGAAGAAGGTGGAGACAGAACGCTTCGAGATCGAATGTTTCATCAAACTCTCGGTTGAAGGCTACCCCCACCCGCTCGAGGACGCGATCCGGTTCACGTTCGCGGCTGCCCGGATCCCCTCCACCGATATGATGACGGAACTGACCTTTGTGCAGAACCACATCATCAAGTATATCTTCGACCGTGGCATGAACGGGGAGCTCTGCGATGCAACGCCGGATGACCCGGAATCGTGCCAGATGGGCATAACCATCTCGTCCGAGATCAAGAACCAGATGCTTGCATCCAATACCCTCCGGGAAGTCCTGGAGCGGTACGGGGCATTACCCGAGACTCTGGCGTTCGTCCGGTGAATTTGTTAACGAAATCACACGGGACCGGGAATTTCTGCATACGCGGGACTCTTTTACCCCAGCGGGGCAGATAATGATAAATATCTTTTTCACATGGCAAATACAACCACTACCGAATAACATCGATTAACGTGGTATCATGGGCGACCCAGAAATCCGAAATGATGAAAAGGTTCTCTTAAGGACGCCGGGGGTCTATGTCAAGTCGATCCCGTTTGAGGGCATTCTTACCAACAAGCGGGTTATCCTTGTTGACCGGGCAAAGAACCTCCTCCCCCCCAAAGAGATCCCGCTTGCAACAATCAAGCAGGTGGAGACGGGCGAGAACGCGATCCGCGACCAGATCCTGACCCTCTCGGTGATGGCAAAGACCGGCGACACCCGGCAGATGATCCTCACCTTCTCGCGCCAGGAAGGCGGCAACCGCATCAAGGAACGTGACGAATGGGCCCGGGCGATCCAGGCCAACCTCGGGGCATCGTTCGAGAACGTTATCCGCAAAGTCATCCCTGGTGCAGATGCTGCACCACCCTACCGCGCCGAACCGGCTCCCCAGCCCCGCGCGACGGTCCCGGTCCAGCCTGCTGCGCCGCTGCAGCCACCCATGGAACCGGCAGCCCCGGCACCGTCTGCCGCCCCCGCCCCGTCCTACCGGGAGACCGAAGGAGTCCACCCGATCAAGAAGATTATCGAGGCAGGCCAGGCGCCTGTGCAGGCAGCCCCCCTTGCCCCGGTCCAGCAGCCCCGGGCCCCTGCAGCCCCTGCAGCCCCTGCAGCCCCCGCCGCAATCCCGCCGCAGGATGTCTTCTGCTCCCGCTGCGGAAACCGGGTACCGGCAGATTCGGCATTCTGTAACCGGTGCGGTTCGCCCATCATCGCTCCCGCAGCAGCCCCGGCAATGGCCGCCCCGGCTGCGGCTCCTACAGCCGCCCCTGCCCCCGCGGCACGGCCTGTTGTGCTGTCTCCCGTCTCACGCCCGATCGACCGCGATATCCAGTCGATTGAACCGCTGATCGAGCGCTCGACCGAGAAGATCCCGGCCGACCCGCTCCGCAAACCGGTCCCCGATGTCGTGGTCAGCCAGTCTCTTGCCTGGGATGACGACGCTGCCCCGTCGCCAGCACCTGTTCCGGCAGGCGCACCCCCGGTCTCCGGCCCGGGAGCCGCCACGCCCGCAGAGCCCCCGGCAAAGAAAGGATTCCTCCCACGCCTCTTCAGCCCGAAAAAGACCCAGGATATGGCTGCCCCGGTCCCCCCGGCAGCTCCCCCGGTCCCCGAAAAACCGCGCCGTTCGCTCAACCTGCCCGTGAAGAAGATCCTGGCCGGCGTTGCGGTACTGGCAGTCATCCTGATCATCCTCGCGGTTGTGGTCGTTGTGGTCCTGCCGATGGTTGGCGGGAGCGGCAGCACGGCGCTGACACCGGTCCCGACCATTGCCGGCAGTACCGGCAGTTCGTCAGGAAACACGCTCACGAAGACCACCATCACGGTCAGGGAGACCATTGCACCGACCATTCCCCCGACCGGTGTCTACGTCCACGTGAATTACCTGGGCGGGTTCCGGGGAAGCTATGGTATGCCCAATGCCCTCACGGCAGTCCCCGGCAACTCCGGTGACCGCATCTGGGAAGTGGAGAACGCGAATGGTACCGTTATTGCCGAGTTCGAGAAGCTTGACGGGACCGCCCACGAGATCCTGGTCGAGATCTACAAGAACGGCGCACTCCTGACCAAGGGCTCCACAGCGGTGGGCCATGGCTCGGTCAAGCTCTCCGTGGATACCGCAACGGGTGTTGCCGCAACACCGAATACCAGCGGCGGATCGCTGACCGTTACGACAACCGCAGTGGCCGGATCCGGTGCAACCGTGGCTTCAACAACCTCCATTCCTGCCGAAAACACGACAGCAGCGACAACAACCGCTGCAACAACCACTGCCACCACGACAACGGCAGCCACGACCACGACTACTGCAGCCGCAACCACAACCACAGCGGCTCCTTAATAAACCAACCACGCACTTTTTTTGGTCTCCGGACAGATGCTTCTCTGATACTTCATGACCGGACCAGAACTGTTTCCCCGTAATGCGCCGTTCAGACCATCGCCGGCTTTCATCCCGTGGTTCATCATCAGCTACCTCCTCCTGATCGCCCTCATCCTTGCCTGTACGGTCATCCCCCTCTGGCTGTCTTCGGCCCTTGACATGACCGCCGCTATCGCTATTACCGCCGTTGTCGTTATCGTCACCGTCATTTTTGTTGCCTGGACCCGTCTCTATTACGACACGATGGCGTACGAGCTGCACGAGGACGAGCTCCGGTGGCGCCGCGGTGTCTGGTTCCGGACAACCGGGATCGTCCCCTACAACCGCATCACCAACCTCGACCTCCGCCAGGGCCCGGTCATGCGCTGGCTGAAGATATCCACCATCTCCGTCCAGACTGCCGGATACTCCGGCCAGGCGGTCCCCGAGATCCGGATCGAGGCGATCGAGCATGCCGAGGAACTCCGGGAGATCCTCCGGAGTGCCGTGCGAAAATCCGGTCAGTCGCATGACGGCACCGGCACCGGTCCCGTTGCCCGGGTCCCCGATGAACCGGTGGCAACGACCGGGACCAGCATCCTCATCCTTGACGAGCTGAAGAAGATCCGTGCTCTCCTCGAGCAACAGCAGAGAAAGTAAAAAAGAAAAATTATTTCTTTTCTTCAGGCGACGCGGGTGTCGCGGGCTTCCGTCCTTTGTTCCAGCGGTACGCTGCATAGATGATGCCAATGAGAATCGCAAGCGGCAGCAGGGTGAAGAAGAGGATGATCAGTGCGTCGACCATACCGATGAATCCTGCAATGCCCTCGTTGAGAGTCGTGACAAAGTTGTGGCCGGTCTCGCCGCCAACGGGTTCGGGCTCCTGGAGGTTGACGGTGATGGTCGAGAAGTCAACGCGGCTGTTCAGGTATTTTATCCGGCCTTCGAGCCGGTTGAGTTCGGTCTGGACGCGGTCGATCTGTGACTGGATCTCGATGACATCGCTCACCTTGACCGCTTTTTTCATGATCTCATTGTACTGGGCGAGCTGGTTCTGGTAGGATGTCTTCAGGGCCTGCAGGTCAACGTACTCCTCGGTGACATCCTCTCCCTGCGTGGATGACGACTTCACGGACCCGATTGCTTTGATCCCCGCAAGGGTATTGTCGAACTCTGCCTGCGGGATCCGCATCACCACGGTCCCGCTCAGGCGATCGTTGTACCCTTTCTGGATACTCGTGGATGAGAGGTATCCTCCCTTTACTGCAGCCATTGCCTTGAGTGCTTCGGCAGAAGCAGTGACATCGCTGACCTCAATAGTCAGGTACGCGGTCCGGATGATCTTCGTCTCGATCTGGTCGGGACCGGTTGAAGAATCCATTTTCGGGGCCATTGTCGGGGCGGGCACCGGTGCCGCAGCGCCGGCGTACGCGATCCGGGCATCGTTCCATGAGCCGCTGCTGTCGCCGGGATAACCTGCCTCCAGTGCTTTGGCCGAAGACCCCTGGCTGCCGGAGTATGCCGTGCATCCGGCTGATGCCAGCATAACACAGACCAGGAGCAGTGCGATGATCTTCGTGTTCATATACAGACCTTCACTGCGGCAGATATTAATAACAACCGTAAACTGCGGTTTTTTTGGCAGTCTCCCGTCGCGAGGGTTTAACCCGGTGGTTAGAGCCTTGAACCCTGCCGATTTTACACATTTAATATACCCGCTGCCGACCGTGTATGCAGAAGATCCCTGGAGTGAGTGAGGATGATGACAACCGATCGTGCAGGATATCGTGGCGGGTCCTGGCGGACATCAGCGCTGTTGTTCTGTGCCGGGTGGATCCTGCTTGCCCTCGTTACCCTCCCCCCTGCCGGAGCGGGATTCTGACCCGCAGGTGACAACGGAGACCAGCCATGAAATTACCTGAACACCGCAAGACGTCACGACGCGAATCGCGGTGCATCCCGTTGGAATCACCCGCCTGCCGGAACGGTGCCCCGGGCGTTTCCCGCCGTCATGCCCGGCGGTTCACCGGGTTCGCTTCTGTTGAGCCGGATCGGACCGGGCTGCCATGAATGCAGGAGAGAATGCCGCGATGCCGGGGGAGATCGTGGTGATGGGAAACGGCGTCATGACCCGGGTCCGCATGGTCAATACCTCGCTCTTAGGGCTGGGTATCGACTGCGGCAGCATCGAGACACTGACCCGGGCGGGGACCGTGCAGCTCGTGACTGCACAGGAGATGCTTCTCGCCGGCAACAACCCGGGGACCCGATCCGCGATCGCCCGGTTCCGGGCAACCGTGGTCTCCCTCCGTGATGCATACCGCGAGGTGCTGGTACGGGAGGACCTTCCCGGGGAGACAGCCCGCGGCGTCCTCTCGGTTGCCCAGTCCCTTGATGTTACAGCTGCACGGGCAATCCTGTCCTGAGAACCAGGAGAATGGGGAAGCGTATTTCCGGGCCCGGAGCAATGAGCGGGAAATTTCAAAAAGGGAGATCCATCCCCCGCGTTCCCGGGCTTCCTCCATCCCGCACCTGCTGCAACGGAATGACGACCCCTGAGTGGTGATCTCCCTTATATAAGAAAACGAGAGATAGTTGATCGAAGACTTATGACCGAGACACCTGTACCCGAAAAACCCGAGAATTCAGCCGAGATGGACAAGTTCGGGGTTGAAGCGCTGGTCAAGGCGCTCACCGACAGCACGGACCCGCAGGTCCGGCAGTATGCGGCATATCTCTTGGGAAAGGCAAAGAATCCCCGGGCAATCCAGCCGCTTGTCGAAGCAATGGCGGATTTCGACAAGTCGGTCCGGGAACAGGCAACCCTGGCACTCTCCTCGATCGGCAAAGCAGCTGTCGGGCAGCTCTCGGACGCGATGAAGGAACCCCGGTGGGAGACACGGTACCGGGCAGCCGAGGCGCTGGGGCGGATTGCTGACGAGAAAGCCGTCAAGCCGCTCATCCAGGGACTGAAGGACAACCGCGACCATGTCCGGTACATGGCAGCCAAGGGCCTAAGGGAGATCGGGGACTCCGATGCCATCGAGCCGCTCATCATCCTCTTAAAGGACGAGAACGTGTACGTCAGGAGCATGGCAGCACGGGCGCTGGGCGCCACCGGCGGCAACAAGGCGATCGAGGCCCTGCGGGCAGCCCGGGAGACCGAGACGGAAGAGAAGGTCAGGCAGGCAATCGACGAATCGCTTGCATAACGATACCAATCCCTGCAGGGATTCCCTGCCGCTGGTCCGGAAGGACCGGATCGAATAGATCCCTTTTTTACTACCAGCATAGATTATTGAAGTTATACGAATAACGAGCAGTAAGGAGTGAATAGCATGGGCTCCGGTTCACCTGACACCCAGCTGATGGAGGCTGTGGATGCGAATAATTACGAAGCAGTACGCGGGGCCATCAGCAAAGGGGCAAACATCAACACCCGCGGAACCCATGGCGAGACTCCCCTGATAAAATCCATTCTCTGCGATGACCCGCGGATATTCCGGCTCCTGCTTGAACGGGGGGCTGACGTGAATATCCCCACCCTGAACGGGTACAGCCCCCTTACGTTTGCCTGTCTCCAGAACAATTTCGAGTATGTCCGCAGTATCCTGGCCTACCCGGTCGACCTCTCGAGCAAGACCGAGGAGGGATGGACGCCCCTGCTCGTTGCCGCTACCAACTCATCGGTCTTTTTCGATAATTCCGATCATGAGTTCTTCAAAAAACTCGTTGAGATCGTGTACAAGTATTCAAAATACCATCCCGATTACAACCCGGTCCGCACTGTGAACCTTCTTCTGAAGTCGGGAGCCGACCCGAACGAGTCCAACATGTTCGGGACAACGCCCCTGATGGCGGCGGCCAGCATGGCAAATTACGAGATGCTGCGCCTGCTCCTTGAGCACAAAGCTGCCGTCGATCTCCGCGACACGGAGGGAAAGACTGCCCTCACCTATGCCGCAACATCCACGATCGAGGAGCTGATCGACAGCCTGATTCACCTGCGCCTGGTCAGTTCCACGGTGAAGCTGACGGATTTCCTCACCCCGTCGATGCTTGTCCAGCTCCGCCCGCAGTTCGAACCGCAGAAGGAGCTTTGCGTCAATTATCTCGTGGAGAACGGTGCAGACCTCCGTATTCGTGACAAGAAGGGCATCTCGATCCTCACGCACGCGTCACGCACGGGGAACCTCAACGTGGTCAAAAACCTGGTGGGGCACGGTGCCGATGTGCACGAACGATCGCCCCGGGGAATCACTGCCCTGTACGCGGCAGCTATCAACGGCCACACGGACATTGCGGAATTCCTCCTTGACCAGGGTGCGGAGATCGATGTCCGCCTGAGCGATGGCGAGACCCCCCTCATGGCCGCGGTCTGGAACGGCCAGGTGGAGATGGTCGACCTCCTCCTAAAGAAGGGTGCGGACGTCCATGCCAAGAAAGTGACGCCCTACAAGCCATCCGGTGAGTCAAGCCTGGTCTGGGCCGTCCACCGGCACCGCAATGAGAAGAGTGAGAACTACGATATCATCTTCCAGCTGCTCGCCGAACACGGTGCGGAATAAGCCGCCGTTTTATCAGGGCTTTCGGCACCCTGGTGAGTGAGAACCATGGCAAATCCTGACACTGAACTCTCCCGTCGCCATTCGTTCTCCCGGTATCTCCTCATCTGGATGGTTGTCCTCGTCCTCTGCGTTGTGGGTTTCCTGACCATCAACGACTACCTCATGACCAAGAGCAACTTCGAGCGGCAGGCAGGAGTGCTCCAGGTCCAGACCGAGAACAACATCGAGAAATCCATCCGGTTCAAGGACGCCCTCTGGAACACCTTCGATGCGAGCCTGAACGAAGAGATGAAGAGCGGGCTGCTTCTGGTCCTTGCGGAATATGAACGGGCCGGGCGCGATCCTTCCCGGATGGATCTTGCAGCGGTAAAGAAAAGCCTGGGGGATGATATCGATATTTACATCATCGATGAATCCGGTGTCATTGTCTATACGTCCTATGCCCCGGAACTTGGCATGGACTTCTCGACAATCCCGTCTTTTTACCAGTACCTGACCCGGATCCGCTCTTCGGAAGGTTTTTTCCCGGACCGTATTGTCAATGAACTCAAGGGGCAGGGCAAGTTCCGGAAATATGCCTACATGCCGACACCGGACCACCGGTACATCCTTGAACTGGGACTGACCGGTGAGACGTTTGACAAGGTGAACGAACGGCTGGAGGTCAATGAGAATATCGATTCTATTGTCGCCGTCAACCCGTACGTGGCAGGTTACCGGGTCTTCAACTCGATGGGGCGGCGTTCGGATGACAACCGGCTCCCTGAACCGGAGGTCAGGGAGATTCTTGCAACAGCGATAGCAACCCGCTCGACCATCGAAGTGAAAGACCCGGAGAACCACATCACCCGCAGGTACCTCTTCGTGGATCTCGAGGACCCGACGTACGGGTCGGATCCCAGCCGGATCATCGAAATCACCTACAGCGGGAAGCAGATCCAGGAGACGCTTGACCAGCTCCTCCTGTTCCATCTCCTGACCGGCACGGTGGCCATCCTCATCGGGGCGGTTATTGCGTTCTTCCTCTCCCGCCGGTTCACCCGGCCGATCCAGGAGATTGTCTCGGATGTCGAGATCATCGCGCTGGGGGATCTCACCCACCGTGTCCGCCCGACCGATAACCGGGAACTCTCGATCCTGGAATCCAGTATCAACGCGATGGTTGATTCGCTCAGGACCGCCTTCGTGCAGATGAAAGACGACGAGATCTTCAAGAACGAGGTGATCCAGCAGATGCCGGTCGGGATCTTCATCAAGCGGGTGGATGACGGGAGGTACATCTTCTGGAACCGGGCAAATGAGCAGTTGTTCGCAATACCCGCCACAACCATCCTGGGAAAGACCGACCGGGAGTTCTTCGCTCCGGCAGTGGCAGCCGCAATCGAACAGGAAGACCGTGAGATCCGCAACAATCCAAGAAAGGTGTTCCGGAAATTTGAGCAATCGCATTCTCCGGGCGGGGGACTCCTGCTGAGCATCTCTGCCGCGATCCTTGATTCAGCAGGAAGGCCGCAGTTCATCCTGGGTATCAGCGAGGATGTGAGCCACGAGAACATCAACCTGAAGATGGACCTGCTCTTCAGCCTGACCCGCCACGAGATCCTTGACAACCTCTCTCTTATCATGAACCATCTCGAACGGGCCCAGCTCAGGAAGTCGCATGACGAGATGGAGACCTTCTTTGCCAAGACGATCGGCTCGATCACCTCCATCAAGAACCAGATCGCCTCCATGCGTGCCCTCCAGGACGTGGGCCTCATCTCGCCGAAATGGCAGTCCCTCCAGGATGCCTTCTCGGATGCGGTGGCCCTCCTCCCGGAGAGCAGGGCCATGATCCGGACCGAACTGGGCGATATCGCAATCTTTGCCGATCCGCTCCTCCCGCGGGTTTTTTTCAAGCTGCTCGACTTCTCATTCCGCAACGGGGGAAGAGACCTGACCACCATCCGTATCTCTGCTCACGTGAGCGGCGATACGCTCCACCTGATTTACCAGGACGACAGCAGGGGCATTCCTGATGACGAGAAGGAGAAGATCTTTGAGCCCGGTCATGCGGAAGGGCTCTATATCATCCGCGAGATCCTGGGATTCACCGGTATCAGCATTACGGAGATCGGCGTCTTTACCCGGGGTGTCATCTTCGACATCCAGGTCCCGAAGGAGAAGTTCCGCGGGGCATCGTAAGATCCGGTGCATATCCCGGTGCCCGCCTCTCTTCCTGACGAATGCTGCCGGGACGGATGCCCGGGTTGCCTGCTTCTAACCATCTGGTTCAACAGACCAACCCCGGCGATTTTTTGATTATTAATCCTGTCATCCCGGACCTGAGCATGGAGATCCCCCATGTCCGATACCTTTGCAATCCGGCGATATCACCGGCAGACTACCATGCCGGCGGTTGGAACAACACGGAAAAAATATCTGATCCTGCTCGGCCTCGTGCTCCTCTCGGCAGCGCTCGGCACCGCATATCTCCTGTATTCATCCGGCCTCTTCTCGGAGGCCAATCCACAGATTGCCGAACAGCTGACCAGCCGGATCAATCTTGAACGGCAGGCAAACAACCTTGCACCGGTACAACCCGACAGCCCGCTGGCAAACCAGGCGCTGGCCCGGAGCAAGGAAGTGAAGATTGCCGGGTTTGGATACCCGAACGCGGCCGGGTCCGCGGCCGATGCCGGCACCAACATCTTCATCCTCCCCAAAATCCGGTTAGCCCTCTCGGGCAATGGCCTGGAGCAGCAGGCGTTTGATACGCTGGCAGAAGAGGATCCCGCGTTCCGGCAGAACATCCTCAACCCGCATTACTCTGCGGTCGGTGTCGGGATAACCAGTGACAGCTACAATTATTATATCGTGACCCGGTGGAAGTGACCGGTTCCGTTTCTGGCAACAAAAAATCCTAATATTTCCCGCACTAACATAACGTAAACATGCACGATGCAGTTGAGGCGGCCCGCCTGCTCGATATCCTCGGCAACAGGAACCGGCGGCGCATCATCGAGCTCCTGCGGCAGAAGCCCTGTTTTGTGACGGAGATATCCGATACCCTGATGCTCTCGCCCAAAGCGGTGATCGATCACCTCCAGATGATGGAGCGGGAAGCGATCCTCTCCTGCCAGATGGATGAGCGCCGGCGGAAATACTATTACCTGGCCAACGACATCCTTATCGACATCAGCCTCAAGGAGGTCCGGATCTCCACCGGGTCCCCGCAGGAAGAGAACGAAGCAGGCGAACGGATGAGAAATTCCGTGGCCATGCTCGGGCGCATGATTAAGGCCCATGACAAGCTGCTGGCAAGTCTTGAGCAGATCAACCACGATATCGAGATAAAGATCCACGACCTTGCCCAGAACCATAAGGATTTATTCAGGAGCGAACGAGAGATCATTGTGGTCATAGCACTCTCGCATGACAACCTCACCCAGGGCGAACTGCTCCAGGCGACCGATATCCCCCGGGATGAACTGGCCGATATCCTCCGGCGGTTCGAGCGAAAGGGGATCCTCAGGCGGGAGAAGGACCAGTACATACTCAGAGGTGTTCATGCCGAGTAACCAGGGTAGCGGCCCATACGATGAAGTCTTCAACAACCTTGCGAAGATTGTCGAGGATATTGTCAGGAACATGCCCGAGAGCCAGCAGGCACGTGTCATCGGATATACGATCATCACAAGGCATGCCGCAGGTGGAGATCCGGAGATCTTCCAGGCCGGCTTCCAGGACGATGACCGGGAGATCCCGTACGAAGTGGTGGAGAGCGAGGACGAGATTTACATCACCGCAGACCTTCCGGCCGACCCGCACAATGCGCCCTACGCGGAGATTGAGCCGGACCGGGTCAGGATCTGTGTCGATGACTGCATCACGACGGTCATGCTCCCGCACCCCGCCGACCGCATCCACAGCACGTACCGTGTCCACCGCGGGGTTATGGACATCACGCTGCGCAAAGTGAGGATCGGATAATCTTTTTTTGCCAGTTTTTTTACCTGGTGCTTCGTCATGTTATTTGCGTGTCCCGGGATTATTCCGGTATTTATTTTCAGGGATTTCGATCTCGAAGCGTGCCCCTTCGCGGAATTTCCCGGTCTCGCTGATCGACAGGCCGGTGATCGAGAGCACCTCCCGCACGAGGAAGAGCCCGAGACCGGTGTTCTGCCCGAATCCCCGCTCGAAGATCCGCTGTTTGTACCGGTCCTCGATCCCGATGCCATCGTCTTCGATGATGAGTACAAGGGACGACCCGCGGTTCACCGAAGAGACGCGTATCCCCGTGAGCGTCTTCCCCCCGTAGTGGAGGGAATTGTCCAGCAGGTTGTAAAACACCTTCTCCAGCAGGGGGTCAGCATAGATCTCGATGGCGGGGAGGTCGATGACGAGCGATACGCTGCCAAACGGCAGGGAACGCCGGCTCTTTCCGATCAGGGGGACCGGGTCCTGCCATGACGGGGGGGTGATCCCCATATTCTCGAAGAATGTGGTGAAATTGATCTGCTGGCTGATGATGCCGGCAATGTCCTGAGCTTTTGCGATCAGTTCTCCGGTCTTCTCCCGGTTGCCAAGTGAAGCGCGGGAGAGCTCCAGCCAGCCGTTGAGGGCGAGGAGCTGGTTGTGAATATCATGACGCGTGATGCTGGTCATCAGCGTGATCTGCCGGTTCGCCTGGAGCAGGGCGGTCTCGGTCTCCTTGAGTGCCGTCACATCGTGGAGGATACCCTCTACGCCACAGAAATTCCCGTCCCTGTCGACCAGGACCCGGCTGCTCGCGGTTGCCTGGTGGTGCCTGCCGTGCCGGTCAATGAGCGTGAGGGGATAGGAGGTTATGCTCTTCTCCCGCATCAGGATCGAGAGCATCTCGCGGCGTTCACGGGGGAACGCGTAAAATTCATCTGCCCTGTACCGCCCGATGACCTCTTCAGCCGATTCAAATCCCATCAGCCGCGCCCCGAACGTGCTGATCATGGTCAGCACGCCGTCCTTGTCTGTCCGGTAAAAGACATCCTGCATATTCTCGATGATGCGGCGGTAATTCTCCTCGCTCTCGCGGAGGGCGGTCTGTGCACGCTGCCGCTCGGTGATGTCGCGGAAGATGACCTGGACTGCAAGCCTCCCCTCGTACCGCGTTGTGGACGCCATAACCTCAACATCGACCGGTGTCCCGTCAGCCTGGACAAATTTTTCCGGGATGAGGGGGACGACACCGTCCGGGGTCTCGAGCATCTCTTTCTGACGCTGAACCACAAGCGGGCGGGAGTCGGGGTGGATGAACTCCATGATGGGTTTTCCGATAATATCGTCGCCGGTCTGGTACCCGACAATCCGGGCGGCAGCATCATTTGCAAGTGCGATCGTTCCCTCCTGGTAGACAACGACCGCCTCGAATGTCCGCGTGATGAGCCTGCGGTAGTTCTCCTCGCTCTCGCGCAGGGCTTTTTCGGCCTGCCTTCGCTCGGTGATGTCCCGCATGATAGAGATGATACCCCGTACCGCCCCGTTCCGGTCATGGAGGATAGCGCTGTGCATCTCGACATCGAAGACAGTTCCGTCCTTCTTCACCATCCGGTAGGTGTTGTTGACCAGGGACTGTTTTTCGATAACCTCATGGAACCGGCTCTGGGCAATCCCGTGGTCGGATGGCAGGATCCACTGCATCACACTGGTCCCGATCGCCTCGCTCTTGTCAGTCAGGCTGAACATCTCAAGGGCCCGGGGAGATGCGTACGTGAGTGTGCCGTTCAGATCCAGCATGGCAATACCGTCAGGTGAAGCCGTGATGAGGGAACGATGGAGTTCCTCGGATTCACGGAGCGCCTCACGGGCCTGGATTCGCTCGGTGACATCACGGCAGATATAGATCAGGCCGTAGGGCGTCTGGTCCGGCCTTCGCAGAACTGCACCATTCACCTCGAGGGTGATCCGGTCCGTGTCCTTCTTCACAAAGACGTACTCGATCGGCCCGAGAGAACGTTCAAACATGAGGGCGGTGTTCTTCCGGGCAAGATCGAGATATTCAGGGGCGATGAAGCTGAAGATCGATCTTCCGAGGATCTCCTCCCGGTCTTCTCCGGCCAGCCGGACAACATTGTCATTAACAAAGGTGATCCTCCCCTCAAGATCGCACATGACGATGTGATCGGGGATTGTGTCCACCATCTTCCGGTGCAGTTCCTCGCTCTGCTGGAGTGCAGCCTCCCGCTTCCGCTCCTCCGTGACATCATGGAGCGTCCCGATGACCGCGGGCTTTCCCTGGTACAGCCCGGTCCCGACCCTGATGCGGACGCGGGACCGGGTTTTCCCGTCGTGATGGACGAGCGTGAACTCGTAGTCCTCCGGCAGGGAGCCCCCGGCAAGGCGGGCTGCATGCCGCAAGAGCACAAGCTCCTGGTCTTCCGGGGCGATGAGATGCGCAAAGGGGCGGCCGACCAGTTCGTGTGCTGCATACCCCAGCCGCTGTGCGAGCATTTCGTTGACAAAGAGCAGGTTGCCGTCCTGCGCCACAAAGACCCCGTCCTCGGTATGCTCGACCAGGGTCCGGTACTTGTTCTCGCTCTCGAGAAGGAGTGCCTGCCCCTCCTTGAGCGCCTCGAACTGTGCCTGCAGTTCCTCTTTGGATGCTGCCAGCTGCTCGTACGCGGCGGCAAGTTCGTCCTGGGCTTTCTTCTTATCGGTAATATCCCGGAAGATACCGAGGATGGAGGGCTTTCCCTGGAATTTGACCAGGTCGACATAGAACTCCCCGTCCAGCGCCGTGCCGTCCCGGGTCACGATGCGGGCGTAAAAGGCTGACGAGACCTGCTCCCCCGAGAGCCTCTTTGCCGCCGATACCTTAAGCCGTTCACGGTCATCCGGGTGAACAAGATCCCAGATGTTCATCCCCATGAGTTCCTCATGGGTATACCCGGTGATCAGTTCTGCCTGCCGGTTGATGAAGAGCACTTCGCTGCCCCGGTAGATATAGACCGCATCGTGGCTGTGCTCGACCAGGAGCCGGTACTTCTCCTCCGACTCTTTCAGTGCCTGCCGTGCCGCGATCTCTTCCGTTGCATCGTGAGAATAGACCGCTATCGCGGTCACCTCCATCAGAGAATCGAGGATGGGGTACAGGTGGTTTTCAAAGATCCGGCCGTCAATCGTGTCGGCAAATGCAACCGGCCGGCGTTCGGCGAGGACCCGGCCGACCGCCCTGCGCCGTTCGAAAGCATATTCCGGCGATGTGAGGGTATACGCATCGGCGCCGGTGAGATCCGGCAGCGGGATCGCATACCGCTCTGAGGCAGCATGGTTTGCTGCCATGATCCTGCCGTCAGGATCGAGGAGCATCTGCACATCCGGGGGTGCATTGAGGAGTGCATCGATGGTCTGGCGGGCTTTTGTCTGGGCGGAGATGTCGACTGACTGCGTGTACACCAGGTCCTGGTCATGGACTTTGACCCGTGTCATCGAGGTCAGGGTTGTGAAGCTCCTGCCATCGCCCGTCTTCACCAGCATCTCCACGTTCCGGACGGTCTCCCCCTGCTCCAGCTGTTTTTGTGCAGCTGCCAGCTGCACCGGATCGATGATAAATCCAATCGCATCGAGCGTCCTGCCGATAACGTCATCGCGGGTGCGTTTCAGATCGGTGAGGAACCGGTCATTGATGTCGATGATCCTGCCCGTGCGGTACTCGGTGATCAGCTGGTGGATCGGGCTGGCATGGAAGATACTGCTGAGCCGGTTTTCCGAGGCGACCTGCTCATCGACCGCCCTCTTCCGGAGCACGGCCATGTTGATCTTGTGTGCAAGTTCGGCAAACTGTGCCTGGGTATCGCCGCCTTTCTGGAGGTAAAAGTCCACGCCAAGGTTGATTGCCTCGATGACCACGTCCTCCCGGCCCCTGCCGGTGAAGAGGATGAAGGGGAGGGCCCCGAACTCCTGCCGGACCGCCCTGAGGAACGCGAGCCCGTCCATCTCCGGCATGAGATAATCCGAGATGATGGCATCGAAGGGCCGGGTGCGGAGCGCCTCGATCCCTTCCGGGGCCGAGGTCCGTGTCTCGATGGTGTACGGCCCCGTTGCTTCCAGGAACGCTTTACCGAGGATGAGCAGGTCGGGCTCGTCATCCACATACAGGACAGTATAATTTGCCATAATAATGGTGAAAATGCACTGGGAGGCCGGCATTCTGCGGAACGGATCCTGCAGATGCCGGTTTTTCTATAGTATTAAGGGCACTCTGGGAGCAAATAGGTTTTGAATAAAAAACCATCCGTCCGCGCAAGAGAGAAAAATCCATAGCGGTTCAGGCACCACCCTGTTGCAGGGAACTGACCGTGACAGTACAGGACTGCCTCCAGTGCGGGGTCTGCTGCGAGAAATGGGGCTGGGACCAGAACGGTATTAAGGAGGACCTGGTTCCCTGGATCCGTGACCGGAGGGACGATATCCTGCAGCATGTCCGAATCAGGTTCCGGAACGGTGTCACGCGGACCGGGCGGGGGCTGCGGCCGGAAGACCTGGCAGAGGTCGACCGGATCTATTACTGGGTGTCGCCATCAGGAGCGAAACTGCATCACTGCCCGTTTTATGAGAAGCGGGAGGACGCGAAGGTGTACTGCCGGATCCACCGGTTCAAACCGGCCGTGTGTATCGGGTTTGCCCCATGGGCCGATCTCTACCATGACTATGGTCTCTTCTGCCCGGCATGCCGGGATATTGTCCCCTGAATCCGGTCCCGGTTTAACGGAACGTGTTCCGGCATGCGGCCAGGTCCTGCCGGTACATTGCCAGGACATCCATCGCGTAGGGGCGGAGCCCCGGTAAGATCCGGACAACGAGTGCCAGCACCGCGAGTAAAAGGACGATCGCGAGGGCTTCGGCAACCACGTTATGGGCCCAGAAAAAATTTGCATCACCGGTTCCGGTCGGGTCGGGAAACCCGTCGAACCATCGGTCCGAGACCGCGATGAATACTGCGGCAACGCGGACGAGGTTGAGGATGAAGAAGGCGAGCGCGAGCGGGATGATCACGGCGACCCGCTGGCGGATGGTGGCGCCCGGCACGACCGCGAGGACGCCGGTGGTCATCGCGATGACCAGGATTCCCGTGCAGCCGAGGATGATCTGGTTCCAGAACCCGTTCTCGTACATGACATCCCAGGCGTACCAGGCCGGGTGGTGGCCAAGGGCTGTTACGATGAGAAAGACGAGGTTGATCACGATGCCGATTAATGCATCGCGGAGAACCGGAACGAGCGCGAACGGGACGAAGATGGCCGTCGCGATCGCTGCACTCATGGACAGTCTCAGGGCAACCGGATCGTCTTTGAGTGTGTGGCGGACCGTGATGATGAGGAACGGGACTGCAAGGAGGGCGAGTGACGGGTACAGGAAATTTGCCTCCCGGATGAACGCGGGAAGATCCAAAAACAGGTTTGCGACAATGCAGCACCACCCGGCTGCGGCAGCGTACCTGCGGTGCCGACCCGGGAGCATGAAGAGGATGAACGCGGCGAACGCGAGCCCGATGACCAGATCGCTCATGACGTTATCTGCTCCCAGCGGCCATCCGGATAGTACGCGGTCCTCGTGCCGTCATCGGCAAAGAACCGGCCCCCGGGCTGATCGCTCCACCAGTCCAGGTTCAGCCAGTAGCGCGTAACCGTGCCGTCATACGTGACATGACGCGAGATCGGCCCCGCCCCGTACCGCGACTGCAGGTATCCGGCAACAGCGCGATACTCCTCTTCGGTGTTGCCGATGTAAACTTCGGGATACGCGTGGCCTTCCGTGCCATTTCTGGCATACACGATGCGGGAACTGCCGCCAACCGATTCGATGAGCGCTGCGGTCAGGATGGCAAAGTCGTCGCAGTCGCCTTTCAGCCCGAGCGCAATGGTCCGGCTGGCCGGGGAGAAGTACTCGGTGCCGCGGGGATCTTCAACATATGTCCAGCGGGTGTACACCGCCTCCCAGAGATCGGCGACCTGTGCAGCATTGAACTTCCCGCCATGAACCTGCGGGATGTGCGACACCGCAAAGTCCCTGGTCACGGGATTTTTAGAATCCATTGCCTGGCGGATCGCGGCAGCGGTACGGTTGTTTGCAGCGTATTGCCGGTCATCGTCGTGACGGGAGAATGATGCATTGACCACGATGTTCTCGAGCGCATACCCGGCCGGCCCGGCATCCGGCGGATGGTCCGCTGCCCGGGAGAATGCCGGGCTGCTCCCCCCAAGGCACCCGTCCGTGACCGAGAGCAGAAAGATGAAGAGCAGAACACCCAGCACCAGAAGACCCGCCTTTCCGGCGGGGAGGGGGATGTCCTGCGATGGGAAAAGTTCTGTTCTCCGCTCCCGGCTGCCTGCCATACCTCAGATCTTCTGTTCACCGCGGGTATATTTTTTCTTCACCAGGTTACGGACCTGCCTTTTTACCTCTTCTTCTTTACCGGGAACGGTCCGGATGTCATGCACCCGGTCAGAGCTGTCAATCAGGACTTCGCCCGCTTTTCTGATCCCGAGCGTGTGGAAGAATGCCGTGATCACGCGGGTTATGCAGGTGAAGTTCTCCGGGCCCGGGCGGCCGGCAACGGACCAGACGAGCCCGAGCTGGTCCTCCCTTCCTCCGGAAAGGATCCGCTGTGCATAGTATGCCTGCATCCGGTCGATGACGAGTTTGAGGCCGGCAGGGACCGTGTTGGTATAGACCGGTGAACAGACTATAACCAGTGAAGCGTCCCGTATCGCATCGATGATCCCGTCCATGTCATCGTCAAAGACGCAGGTGCCGGAATTGAAGCACTGGTAACACCCGATGCACGGGTGGATGTCGAGATCATGCGGGTAGATGACCCGGGTGGTCTTCCCGCATTCGCGCGCTGCCTCAACGGCCCATTCTGCAAGGATTGCGCAGTTCCCGTCCGGGCGCGGGCTGCCCTGGAGTACGAGGAGGTCGGCCGGCGGTTCGCGCTGTCGTGCCCGTGGTCCTGCCGGCTGGTTCGCGAAGAATCCTGCGGGATCCGCCTTCAGGTCCTGCTCCCAGATCGCCATGGTCTGCCGGGCAGCGGACTCGGCGGACCCGGGCATCTGCGGGGAGTACTCGTACGTGTTGGTGATGAACCGGGCAGCACCCGTGCTCTTCCCGTCTGCTTCGAGAACATACCGGTACATGCCGGGATAGACGTGCGAGAGATCTTCACGCCAGAGCGAGAGGGAATACCCGGCATCCTTGCCGGGGACGGTCATGCTCGTGAGGAGTTCGCGGGCCGCATCCATGGTGGAGAGTATCCTGCGTGGCAGCTCATTAATCTGCCCGGTGCCGCGTATGTTTCCCGTGCGGGAGATGGAGGCGGGATCCCTACTGGATCTCCCCGTTGATCATCACGGTCCGCTCGGTGAGCGGGAGCTGTAATCCTGCCCGCTCCATCGCCTTCTCCACGACATACCGGACACCGCCGCAGCACGGGACTTCCATGCGTACGATCGTGACGGACCTGATGGTGTGGCTCCGGAACAGCTCTGCCAGTTTGTCAATATAGCCTTTGATGTCGGCATCGAGCTTGGGGCAGAAGATGATGAGGATCCTGCCTGCAAGCAGATTGGTGTGGAACCCGGCATACGCGAACGGGGCGCAGTCGGCCGATACCAGGAGGTCGGCGTTCTCAAAGAACGGGGCGGCGGGATTCAGGAGCGCGAGCTGGACCGGCCATTGCCGGAGGGCTGAGTCCGTTGTCCCAACCGGCTGCCGGGGAATTCGGGCTGCTGCAGGGCGATCGATGGTCCGGGCAGCCGCGCCCGGGCACCCCGCGAACGGGTGTTTGTGATCGGGACCGGGCGGGCATGATGCCGGTGCCTGCGAGGGGCCGGCCCCGTTCCCGGGTCTTTCGCCCGGCGCCCGGGATGATGCAACCGTGGCCGGCTTTTTGCTCTTCATCACGCCGGAGTTGTCGTGATCGGGAATGGGGATGGTCTGCTCGATCAGGTACTCGACAGCCTGGTTGTAGAAGTCCCGCTGGCCGTGGCCGGCAACGTGCTCGAGATGCGCCTTGATCGTTGCCGGTCCCTGCTTTGCGATGGTCGCCATCACGGCCCGTTCATCATAGGGCGCCGCCTCGCGCTCGATGACGCTGATCGCACCCTCGGGACAGGTGCCGATACAGGCCCCGAGGCCGTCGCAGAAGAGATCGCTGACGAGCCGGGCTTTTCCATCGATAACCTGGAGCGCCCCTTCCGGGCAGTCGGGGATGCACTGGCCGCAGCCGGTGCATTTGGTGTCGTCAATCGTGATGATCTTCCGTCTCATGATCGCATCCCCCAAAATGGCGGGCTGGTACCGTTCCGTATGTTATTGCAGTATTAACAGGTTGTGACCAAGCAACGGAGGGCCCGGGCGCAGTTCATGCATATGCAGATATGCAGGCAGGATCTTCCCATCCCTTTTTATCCCAACAAACAAATCCAGAGATGATCATGAAGACGCGGCCCAAAGCAGACCTGAAAGCCATTGCATGGGAAGCAATGAAGAAGTACGACTTCCGGCCCCAGTTCCCCCTTGCGGTGAAGCAGGAGATCGACGCGCTGGGAGACGGGCTCCCCGTTGTCATGCCAAAGGACACGCGGGACCTTCGTGACCTGCTCTGGTCCTCCATCGACAACTTCGATTCCGAGGACCTGGACCAGATCGAGTACTGCGAGCAGGGTGAGCATGGCGAGGTGAAGGTAAAGGTTGCCATCGCGGATGTCGACATCTACGTGCCGAAGAACTCGAAGACGGACCGGCACGCGGTCCACAACGGCACCTCGGTCTATCTCGGCGTCGTCATATTCCCGATGCTGCCGGACAAACTCTCGAAAGGGATCTCCTCGCTCCTCCAGGACCAGGACCGGCTTGCAATGGTGATGGAGTATACCGTGTTCCCGAACGGTGACACGGAACCGGGCGGGATCTACCGCGCCATCGTGCGCAACAAGGCCAAGCTCGTGTACGAGGAGGTTGGTGACTGGCTCGAAGGCAAGGGGGCGGTACCGGAGAAAATCGAGAGCACCCCGGGCCTTAAGGAGCAGATCCTGCTCCAGAACCGGATCGCGCAGGCAATGAACCGGTTCCGGACCGAGCGCGGGGCTCTTGATCTTGATACGCTCGAAGCGAATGCGGTGGTCAAAGACGACAAGGTCCTGAACATGGTCGTGGTCCAGAAGAACCTGGCGCGGAGCATCATCGAGGAGCTGATGGTAGCCGGCAATGGCACGATGGTCGCGTACCTGACCCGGGCGAACGTCCCGATGATCCAGCGGGTGGTGAAGGTGCCCAAATACTGGGACGAGATTATGCTGCTCGCGGAGACTTATGGCGAGCACCTGCCCGCGGTACCCAATGCACGGGAGCTCTCCGTCTTCCTCACGAAACAGCGCATAAGGGATCCGGAGCGATTCCCTGACCTCTCCCTGACGGTCGTCAAACTCCTGGGGCCCGGCGAATACATGTGTCTCGAACCCGGCCAGCCCCCGACCGGCCACTTCTCGCTGGCGGTCATGGACTATACCCACTCGACAGCCCCGAACCGCCGTTACCCGGACATCGTCAACCAGCGGATCCTCAAATCGGTCCTGGACAGCCAACCCTGCCCGTACTCGGCGCAGGACCTGGTGGAGCTCACTGCATGGCTGACCGACCGCGAGATGGCGTCCAAGAAAGTCGAACGGTTCATGCGAAAAGCTGCAGCAGCTGAGCTCCTCGCAGACCGGATCGGTGACGCGTTCGATGCATTAGTGACCGGCGCATCCGAGAAAGGGACCTATGTCCGGCTCCTTGAACCTCCCGCGGAGGGGCGTGTTGTAAAAAAAGAGCGCGGCCTGCGGGTAGGGATGAAAGTCCGCGTCCGCCTGCTCTCGACCGATCCCTTCAACGGGTTCATCGATTTCGAGTATGTCGGGTCGAAGCGGCGATAGGCGGTCCGCCCATCCTTTTTTTCTCCATTCCGGTGTCCTCCTCCGTTCCCTCCACCCCTGTGCCCTGGTACGAAATCTTAAATGAATGGAGCGCCACTTCGCTCTTATATGAAAGTCCTCATCGTCATTGCACCGGAGAAGTTCAGGGACGAGGAGTTGTCCGAGCCTGTTGCTGCACTCAAAAACGCCGGGATCGGGTACGATATTGCATCCACCCGTCGCGGCACCTGTTCGGGAATGCTGGGGGCAAAAGCGATCGCGTCCCTCTCGCTTGAAGAAGTCGACCCGAAGGCATACGAGGGTATCCTGATCGTGGGGGGAGGAGGTGCCCAGGGGCACCTGTGGGACGATGACCTGCTCCAGCAGATCGTCCGGTTCTTTCACGAGAAGATGAAGGTGATCGGGGCCATCTGCCTTGCGCCGGTCATCCTCGCCCGGGCCGGGGTTTTGAAAGGAACGAAGGCTGCGTATTTTGACAGTCCCGTCTCCTTCCGGGAGATGAAGGCCGGAGGTGCGGTCCTTACGAACCAGCCGGTCGTGGCTGACAAGCGTGTTGTCACTGCAAACGGGCCGGCAGCTTCGGGCGAGTTTGCTGCCACATTCGTGAAGATGCTGACTGCCGTGGAATGGTAACAGCGCCTTTTTTCGGGATAAAGTTTAAATTCTCGTGCGATGCATCCCCTGCTACGCATGAGCGTTCTGCTCCTGCACGTTCATCAGCAGGAGCGGGAAAATACGGGGGATGTGCCGGACCCAGAGGACTCCGGCAACCATGAGGGAGATGTATGGAATTTACCGCAGTCCAGATGGATGCTCTGCAGGAGCTCGCGAATATCGGGGCCGCCCATTCGGCAACAACGCTCTCGCAGATGCTCAACTCACAGATCGGGATGAGTGTCCCGGAGATCAATGTTGTTGATATCGGCGCTGTCAGCGATTTTGTCTCGGATGAACTGACCACCATGGTGGTCTTCGAGCTCCAGGGCGATATCCCTCACGGCGGGTTCCTGATCCTGCATTTCCCCCGCGATTCGGCGGTCCGGACCGCTCATATCATGCAGGGCGACCGGTCTGCACCGCTGACATTCTCCGAGATGGACCAGAGTGCAATCCTCGAGGTTGGGAACATCATGGTCTCATCTTTCCTGAGTGCAACATCCGATCTCATGGGGATCATGATGCTCCCTTCCCCGCCGGTCCTCATTGTCGATATGGCCCATGCCGCCATCACGTCCCTCATCGCCCAGATGACGGTCGAAGTCGATGACGTGATCCTCTTCCGGGTCAAGCTCACTTCCGACGAGCATCGTATTGCAGGAAATATCCTGATCTTCCTGGAAGTGGAAGCCCTCAACAGGATAGCACGCCGGCTTGAGGAGATGACGAAGACCTGAGTGATTGTCTCCAGTCTCTATCCCGCCTTACTTTTTCTGCGGTGAACGGTTCTTCCATGCACTGATGTTCGGGCAATCATGGTCGAACGGGAGCCGGTGACGGTCGCAGTAATACCGGTTGCAATACTCGCAGTGGAACGGAAGATATGAACGCTCCCCGCAGACAGCGCAGGTCTCGTAGAGGGGGTACTCTTTCTTTTTAAAAAAACCGGAGAAGAATGACCTGAGTGTGTCGATGAGTCCCATCACAGATGGTTTGGGTTCTGCTGCTAAAAATACCGGTGGATCCGTTCAGGGTTTTTTTCGTGCCTGTGCCGGAACAAATTCCTGCTCCCGTTCCCGGCTCTGCTCGTGCTCGTCCAGGATCCGTCGCAATTCGTCGTGGACTTTCTGCTTGTCATGCACCCCGGTGAAGAGGATGCGCAGGCCGGTGGTATCGTCCTTGAGGTATGCTGCCTCGTCATAGAGAACGAGGAGGATCTCGTTGTCCCTGCCAAACGTATGCTCCTCGCGCTCTCCCTGCATGTACCGCTGCCGCTGCTCTTTTGTGGGAGCTCCATATTTGTTGTCGTACCGGAACACGCCCATGCTGATCTCCTGTACCAGATACTCGGCATCACGCACAATAATTATGTTGCCTAGGAGAATCGCGAAAGTGCCCGTGCCCCCTTCAGAACAGTTATATTGACCGGGACGAGAAACACTGACGTTGGGAAAAGGAGATCCAATGGCAGAACCCGAGAAGCGGAGTGCGGAACTGAAGATCACCGGGATGCACTGTGCAACCTGTGCAGTTACCGTTGAGGAGTCGTTATCATCGCTCGACAATGTACACAAGGCGCAGGTGAATTTTGGTACCGGGACCGCCCGGGTCGAGTATGATCCGGCGAAGGTCTCGCTTCCGGTCCTTGAGCAGGCGGTCAGGGATGCCGGTTACGGCACCATCAACCAGAGCGTTACCCTCAAGGTCGGTGGCATGATGTGCGCGACCTGCATCGAGACGATCGAGTCGGCGCTCAATGCGCTGCCGGGCGTTGCCGGTGCGGTCGTGAACCTGGGATCCGAGACCGCCCGCGTGGAATTCAACCCCTCGCTCACCACGGTCGCGGAGATGAAGCGTGCGATCGAAGAGGCCGGGTACCAGTACATCGGCATCTCCGGCGAAGTGAGTGACGAAGCCGAGCGAGTGGCGCGGGAAGCGGATCTCCATGACAAGTATCTCCGGTTCATGATCGGGTTCGCCGTCAGCATCCCGCTCATGGTCGCGATGTACGTGCCAACCCCGGTTCCCATGCACATGCTCCCGTATGTGATGTTCATCATCGCAACCCCGGTCTTTGCCTGGGTCGCCGCACCCATCTTCCGCGCAGCATGGATGGCGCTCCGGAACCGGACCCTCTCGATGGATGTCATGTATGCCATGGGTACGGGCGTCTCGTATGTCGCCAGCGTGATGGGAACGTTCGGGATCGTGCTGACGCACGAGTACATGTTCTACGATACCGCGATCATGCTCGCGGCGTTCCTGATGCTGGGCCGTTTCCTCGAGGGCAGGGCAAAGGGCCGGACCTCGGATGCTATCCGGAAACTTGCCGGGCTGCAGCAGAAGACCGCCATCCTGCTCAGGGACGGGGTTGAGACGGAGGTTGCAGCGGAGGACGTGGTGACAGGCGACATCGTCCTCGTCAGGCCGGGCACCAAGATTCCGGTCGATGGCGAGGTCGTCCGGGGAGAGAGTTTTGTCGATGAGTCGATGATCACGGGAGAGCCGGTGCCGGTACGGAAGAAGGGCGGCGATGCCGTTGTTGGCGGGACGCTCAACACCAACAGCGTCCTCGAGGTCCGGGCTACCCGGGTCGGGAAGGACACCGTCCTCTCCCAGATCATCCGGATGGTGGAGGAGGCGCAGGGGTCGAAGCCGTCGGTCCAGCGGATCGCCGATACTGCAGTGGCGTACTTCATCCCCGCGGTCCTCCTCATTGCAGCGGGATCGTTTGTTGTGTGGTATTTCCTGCTTGGCGCAACCGCACTCTTTGCGCTGACCGCACTCATCTCCGTACTGGTCGTTGCCTGCCCGTGTGCCCTGGGCCTTGCCACGCCGACGGCGGTCACGGTCGGAGTCGGGCGCGGGGCGGAACTGGGGATTCTTATCCGGAATGGCGAGGCGCTGGAGACTGCCGAGCGGGTGACGACCGTTCTGCTTGATAAGACCGGGACCCTCACCAGGGGGACACCGGAGGTCTCCGATATCATCCCGGCCGGGATCCCGGAGGAGACCCTCCTGATGATTGCCGCGGCTGTTGAGAAGAACTCGCAGCACCCGTTCGGGACTGCCATTGTACGGAAGGCAGCGGACCGCGGCCTTTCCGTCCCGTCATCGGAGTCGTTCGATACGTTTGGGGGTCGGGGCGTCTCTGCAACCGTTCTTGGGGAGAAGGTGGTGATCGGGAACCGGTTGTTCCTGCAGGATAACGGCGTCCAGGTCTCCGCTGCGGAGCAGCAGATCGCAGCCATGGAAGGGGAGGGCAGGACCGTCGTGCTCGTTGCCACCGGCGGGCAGTATGCGGGAGCGATCGCGGTCGCAGATATGCTCAAGGATACCAGTGCTGCTGCCGTTGCCGCGTTCAGGGCGATGGGGATCGGGGTTGCAATGATCACCGGGGACAACCGGCGCACGGCAGAGGCCATTGCAGCCCGGGCCGGGATCGATACCGTTGTTGCCGGTGTCCTGCCGGCCGGCAAGGATGATGAGGTTAAGAAATTCCAGGAGAAAGGAGGGGTTGTGGCATTTGTCGGGGATGGTATCAACGATGCCCCGGCCCTTGCACGGGCCGATGTGGGGATCGCCATCGGGAGCGGGACGGATGTCGCCATCGAGAGCGGGGAGATCGTCCTTGTCCGCAATGACCTGCTCGATGCGGTTGCTGCCGTCCAGTTGTCGAAGAAGGTGATGGGCCGGATCCGGGGCAATATCTTCTGGGCTTTTGCCTACAACGCCGCCCTGATCCCGGTTGCCGCCGGGATCCTCTACCCCTGGACGGGCTTTCTGTTCCGCCCGGAACTTGCCGCCCTTGCCATGGCCGCAAGCTCGGTGACCGTTGTCACGCTCTCCCTCCTGCTCAAGACATATATACCCGAAGCAAGGAAAGGGAGATAACTGAGGTGCTGTATGGCAATCGATCCGATCTGCAGGATGACGGTTGACGAGAAGATCGCGAAGTTCACGAGCGAGTACAATGGAAAGAAGTATTACTTCTGCGCCCCGGGCTGCAAGAAGAAGTTCGATGCAGACCCGAAGAAGTACGCGTGAGTTGCCCTGCGGGAGTCCCGCGCGACGATAAAAAACGATCCGTTCTCCCCATTTTTCTCATGGTTTTCCGGGAAGGTTGATATCCAAATACCGGTCACCTGTACTGATATGCGGTGCTCGTGCCGCTGGTGACGACTGGTATGGCCGTTCCGATAATCAGTCCCGACATCTATGCGTTCGTGATCCTGCCCCTCCTGATCTTCCTTGCCCGCGTTGCTGACGTGAGCATGGAGACCATCCGGGTCGTCTACATCTCCCGGGGGATCAAGTACCTTGCTCCCATCATCGCGTTCTTCGAGATCATCATCTGGCTCCTCGCCATGGAGGTCGTACTCAAGGACCTTTCCAACTTCCTGTACTTCTTTGCTTATGCATTCGGGTTCGCCACCGGGACATACATCGGCCTTGTCATCGAGGAGAGACTTTCCATCGGGATGGTCATCCTGCGGATTATCACAACCGATCCGGATTCAGGTGACGGGATCATCTCGTTCCTCTCCCGGGAGCAGTTTGGTGTAACCCACATCGATGCCCATGGGTCAAGGGGGGATGCCCGGATCATCCTCTCGGTCATCAACCGCACTGACCTTCCCCGGATCACGGCGTTCCTGAATGCAGGCTATCCGCGTGCATTCTATTCGCTTGAGGATATCCGGTATGCCAGTGAAGGCGTCTTCCGCCCGGTCACGAGCGAGAGCCCGGGTATTTTTTCCCGGCTCATCTCCGGCAAACGGAAGTGATCGTGCGGGCTGTTGAGTAAAAAAGCTGCCACGCTCGGATGCTTTAAATCGGAGTGCGGCAAAGTTCTGGATATACGAGCCAGAAAAACCGCTCCTCCCCAGGACCCGGTGAGCTACCATGAAGACCGACATGCCCTTATCAAAACCCATCCGGCGGTTCCTTCACCTGACGGAGGAGACTCTCGACACCGAGGTCTCGCTCCTGCGGCAGCCGGATGCCGACCCCGGGGGGACGCTTGTCGACAAATACACGTACGATATCGACCGCAATGTCATCATCTTCCCGGCGCAGTACGTCGGGATGCTCAAGGATTTCATCATCGCCAAGCACTGTACCCACCTGCTGATCAAGGGTGCCGCAGCAAAGAAGGGGGCGTACAAGGTCTGTTCGTACACGGAGGACTCGGTCTTTAAGGGGATGCGGCAGATCTACATCGATGCGCTGAAGGATGAGGCAAAGAAGGACAAGAAACTCCCGGTCCAGAAGCTCATCCAGATGCTCTTCATCCTCTTCTCCCATTTCAACGACGATATCAACGAGCTCCCGTGGAACGCCATCATCAACGCCAGCGTGTATAACCGGATGGTGAAGATCCGAAAGACCCAGCTCTACCACGTGATGAAGGAGAGCAAGAACGATATGGACGAGATGATGGAGCAGGAGAACATCGTCCCGCGGCGGTACTTTGTGCTCAACAAGGCGATGTTCTATGCCCGCGACATGTACCTCGCCAAGACACTTCCTGCCGATGAACTCATCCCGGTCATCAACATCCCGCAGATGAAGAAGTTCAACCACCTCGAGGTCAAGGAGATGCTCACGACCCGGTGGACTCAGACTGCCTGGTACCAGTCCAAGTATTTCGGCGATAACATGCTCTCGATCCTGGAGAAACCGCTGGGCCCGGTCAAGTGGACGGAACCCCCGACGCTCGACCATTATTACGACCTGTACAAGGTCGGCGTGCTCCTGAGTGACAACCTCCTCTCGTACATGACGATGCGCGAATGGTTTGTCTGGGAGGAACCAAAGCACCTGCTCGCGGCGCACGATGTGAAAGCGGATTACGAGAAGACTGCGCTCAAGAAGATCTTCGGCGACCTGATTGCCGATGCATGGGAGGATAAAATATGAGGGGACACTACAGCCGGGAGGGGACGTTTATATGACCCAGAAGGAGGTCATCGAGCTCCTGAAGAAAGGCAGGGGGTTTGCAAAGCGGACCAAGTACAAGGAAGCGCTCGCGTTCTACGAGAAGGCGCTCACCCTTGACCCGAAGTTTGCCGAGTCATGGTATCTCCGGGCAACGGTCTTTGCCGAGACGGGACGGTACAAAGAGGCGATTGCCGATTGTGACAAGGCGCTCTCGATTGACCCGAACTATGCGGATGCCTGGACAAAGAAGAGTGTTGTGCTCTACAACCTCGAACGCTATGAGGAGGGGCTTGCGGCAAGCACCCGGGCATCGTCCCTGAACGGCAACGATGTCACCGCATGGTACATGAAAGGGGTCTGCCTGGATGAACTGGGGCGGGGCGATGAGGCGCAGGTGGCATACGGCAGGTCGCTCGAACTCGAGATCATCCTGGATATGAAAGCAGAACACGAGCGGATGAAACGCCGCCTGTGACTGCAATCCGGTGCCGCGCTGGTGAACCCGGCAGAAAGGCAGTTCCCGCCGTTATAAATCAATAGGTTTATCTTTTCACCATCCACATCACTATCGGGTATAGGAATAAAAACCCGGTTTTGTTCACCTTTTTCCATAATCTGCTGACGCTGCACAAAACAAAGCCCGGATGCATAGTTCGTGGAAAACCAGGGAAGAACGCCGTGAAAGTACAACCACGGATGCGGGCTGTCATAAGGGAATCGCAGCGATCATGCAACCGTGCGCGATACATTCCTAACACCGCAGGAGATGTACATGAAAATAGGAATAGTCGGTGGTACCGGAGACATCGGAGAGGGTATCGCCATGCGCCTTGCTCCGAAGTATGACGTTATTGTGGGTTCGCGGGATGCAGCCCGGGCACAGACCAGCTGCGAGTGCAGCATCAGCACGTTGAAAAACCGGGGCACAGGCTGCCGGTCTTTCACGGGAGCATCAAACCAGGACGCAATTTCCTGTGCAGATGTTGTTATCCTGGCAATCCCGTTCAAGAATGTTGTCACAACCCTCCAGGATCTCTCCTGTTTTGAGGACAAGATTGTGATAAGCCCGATCAATCCGATGGAAAAGAAGGATCATTTCTGTTTTGTTCCCCCTGCCGAAGGTTCGGCAGCACTGATGATCCGGCGGCTCCTCCCCCAAAACGCCCGGATCTGCTCGGCCTTCAACACGATCGCCGCCAACAAGTGGAAAGCACTTGACGAGGAACTCACCTACTCTGTTCCGGTCTGCGGGGATGACCCGGATGCGAAACGCACGGTCATGGAGATTGTCAACACAACCTCCCGGCTGCGCGCATTCGATGCCGGCCCGCTGGAAGCGTCCTCTATGGTTGAAGCACTGACCCCATTGCTTCTGAACATTGCCCGCTACAACAAGATGCGGGATGTCGGTATCCAGTTCATGTGAAAACCCGGCCGTGTCTGCCAGAAGGGTGGACCTCTCTCTTTTTGTCATGGTTCCTAATATAGTAGTAAACCGCCAGGTTGCCAGGATCGTATCACCTGGAACGATACACGTCCGATGATACCCGTGGCTGTGCTTTCATCAATTCCCGGCTCGTTTGAACAATCCCCGTGCCGGGGGTGAGATACCAGGCATATGGTGAATGATGAGGCCATCCCTTTTTATTATTTTGCCGGCGCACCATTCAGACAGGAGTTCTGATGCAATCGGTCCTTGTTGTCGATGATGAGCCGGTGATGCTCAATTCTGCCAGGACATTTCTGGAGCGGTTTGGGAACATGCAGGTCCAGTGTGTGCAGTCTGCAAAGGAAGCACTTGGGACACTTTCCCATGACCGGTTCGATGCGATTGTGATCGATTACTCCCTGCCGGATATCTCTGGTATCGAACTGCTGAAGATCCTCCGGGCCAAGGGTGACACGACGCCGGTCATCATCTTTACCGGTGTCGGGCGGGAGCATGCTGCCATCGAGGCGCTGAACAATGGCGCGGATTTCTTCTTAAAAAAAGGCGAGAGCCCGGGTTCGGAATTCCGGGAGCTCGTGCACATGATCAACTGTGCTGCCGAACGCCGCCTTGTTGGCGGCGGGCTGGGGCTCTCTGAGAAACTGCTGGAAAGCGCGGTTGACTTCTTCTCAGAAGCAGCGTATGCCATTGACCGGAATGCGCGGGTTATTGCATGGAACCGGGGGATGGTGGCAATGACCGGTATTGCGGCGCAGGATATCCTCGGGAAAGGCAACGGGGCACATGCCATCCCGTTCTTTGGCAAACCGCACCCGATGCTTGCCGATCTCATCTTCAAGGACGAGTCCGAACTCTCCCGCCAGAACTATAATCAGATCAGCCGCGATGACGGCCTGCTCTGTGCATGGACAGTCGTGAAGGGTGAAGGTGAAGCCAAAAAGGTTCTCTGGATGAAAGCGATGGCCCTCCATGACACCAAAGGTGCCTTCATTGCTGCGCTCGGCTCCGTCCGCGACATCACCAGTGACCTCGGGCAGGATCTCCTCCGCCAGTCCCGTGAAGCAGCAGCCGGACTTGCTCCTACAGCACCCCCCGCAAACGGGAAAGGGCAGGTCCTTGGCAAACTCATGGGCCGGACAAAGGCGAGCCACCGTGAAGGGCTGTACCTCTCGTACCGTCAGGGAAAGTATGCCGAGGCAATCCCGCATTTTGATAAGGCAATCGAGATCGATCCTGCATTCGCGGCAGCATGGCACGACCGTGGGGTCTGCCTGCGGGAGCTGGGAAAGGACCGCGAAGCCTTGCGGAGCTTCACCCGGGCAGCCGAGCTTGCCCCCACTGACGAGGAGTTCCTGTACAGTGTTGCCGATATGCTGAGGAGGATCGGCACCCTGCACGACCAGCGGGAATCGATCGAGGCAGCGGTCACGGTCCTGAACCACCTTGTTGATATCAATCCGGACCATGCTGAGGCCTGGAACACCATGGGGATCTGCATGAAGGACCTGGGAAATGAGGTGACCGCCCGGCAGTACTTTGAGCGGTCGGCGGGTATCACCCGGCAGAACCGGGCAAAGAAGCGGGTCAGGAACCTGGACACCCTGGTCTGATCCGGAACCGATGCATTAAACGGTCCCGGGATACAGGTACCATAGATCTGGAAGGTGATGACTGGTATGAAGAGCCGTGTCTGGTTTGCGTCATTGCGGGCGTTTTCCGACCAGGAGAGCACGAGCGCAAAGATTCAGCGCCTGTTTGACAGGGCAGGGTTTTCAGAGATTGCTGCCCCGCGTGACAGGACTGCCATCAAGCTGCATTTTGGGGAGACCGGGAATGACGGGTACATCAGCCCGGTCTGGGTCCGGCAGGTCGTGGATAAGGTGAGGGGTTGCGGCGCCCTGCCGTTTCTTACCGATACCAACACGCTCTATCGCGGGACACGGTCAAATGCTGCTGAACATATCGGCACGGCGATCCTGCACGGGTTCGACTACGCGGTGGCCGGCGCGCCGGTCATCATCGCTGACGGATTGACCGGAAAGAATGTCCGGAAGGTCGGAGTCGGCCTGAAACACTTCAGCGAAGTCTCGATTGCGGGCGATATTGCTGATGCCGAGAGCATGATCGTTCTCTCCCATTTTAAGGGCCATATCGTGTCGGGATTCGGCGGTGCGATCAAAAACCTTGCCATGGGGTGCGCCCCCCCGGAAGGAAAACGTGCCCAGCATAATGCACGGCCCTTCACCATCCCGGATAAATGTACCGGGTGCGGGTCCTGCGTTGCCGTGTGCCCGGCAGAGGCGATCACGATATCGGCAAAGAGATCGTCTATCGACCACACCCGCTGCATCGGCTGTTTCGAGTGTATGCATGCATGCCCCGAGGGGGTCATCGACATCGACTGGGAGACGGACATCCCGCAGTTCATGGAACGGATGGTCGAGTACGCGTACGGGGCTGTCAAAGAGAAGCAGGGAAAGGTCGGGTACATGAACTTCCTGATCCGGATTACCCCGGACTGTGACTGTTTCCCGTTCAGCGATGCCCCGATCGTGCCGGATATCGGGTTCCTGGCATCGAAGGACCCGGTGGCGATCGATGCAGCGAGTTTCGATCTTGTCAACCAGCAGCAGGGGTACACTGATTCGCTGCTCGCCGCCCATCACCACCCGGGCGGTGACAAGTTCAAAGGTGTCCATGAGCAGACCGATGGCTACCGGCAGGTACGGTACGCGGAAGCGATCGGGCTGGGATCCGGTTCGTACGAGCTCATTAGGATCTGATCCCGGCCGTTGCTCATTTGACCATTTTTGTCCGGGCGCAGGGTTTTTCCATAAAAATTGGGGACAATCGTACTTCCATAATCGATTAAGACAGAAACGTTTATAAAACGATGGATGGCAATGGCTTATTACCAAACACAGTTTAACTATTCTAGGTTTGTGAGGCAGGATTCCGGAGTTATCCACATTCGCCGTTCCGGATCCGTTCAACGGGACGATGCCCCAAATACGAACGGATCACCATGTCGGGGAGGGAGAAGACCGGAAAATAAAATCCAAACCAATTTAGCCAAGTCCATGTGATCTACCATGCAAAAACCAGTGAGTGTGCAGTGAATGTCCCTGAAAAACCAGTACTTACAGCAGATATACAATCAGGTCTGCAAACGTGATCCTGACCAGAAGGAATTCCACCAGGCGGTTTATGAGGTGCTCCAGTCTTTCGAACCGGTCATCGCAAAAACCCCTGAGCTCTTTGACGGTGGCCTCCTCGAGCGGCTCGTTGAGCCCGAACGCGGCATCCAGTTCCGCGTTGCATGGGTTGACGACAACGGCAAGACGCAGGTGAACCGGGGATTCCGGTTCCAGTTCAACTCGGCGATTGGCCCTTACAAGGGTGGGCTCAGGTTCCACCCTTCGGTTAATGCCTCAATCATCAAGTTCCTCGGTTTCGAACAGATCTTCAAGAACAGTCTCACCGGCCTCCCCATGGGTGGCGGCAAGGGGGGCTCCGACTTCGATCCCAAGGGTAAGTCCGATGCCGAGATCATGCGGTTCTGTCAGGCATTCATGACCGAACTGTACCGCCACATCGGTGCCGATCTCGATGTCCCGGCCGGAGACATCGGTGTCGGTGGCAGGGAAGTGGGGTACCTCTTCGGCCAGTACAAGCGGATCCGGAACGAGTTTACCGGTGTCCTGACCGGCAAGGGACTCTCCTTTGGCGGCTCCCTTGTCAGAACACAGGCAACCGGCTACGGTCTCCTGTACTTTACGCAGGAAGCTCTCGCGGTCATGAAAAAAGAGTCCATGAAGGACAAGATCACCGTCATTTCCGGTTCCGGCAATGTTGCTATCTATGCAGCTGAGAAGGCACAGCAGCTCGGAGCCAAAGTCGTTGCAATGTCTGATTCCAGTGGATATGTCTATGATCCGAAGGGCATCCGGCTTGATATCATCAAGCAGCTCAAGGAAGTCGAGCGGGCACGGATCAGCAAGTATGCTGCAATGGTCCCGGGCAGCGAGTACCACGAGGGCTGCAAGAAGATCTGGTCGATCCCCTGCAAGGTTGCGCTCCCGTGTGCCACCCAGAACGAACTTGATGGCGAGGACGCGAAAATGCTCCTGAAAAACGGTGTCATCGCGGTCTGTGAAGGTGCAAATATGCCCTGCACACCCGAAGCTGCCGATACATTCATTGCTGCGAAGATCGTCTTCTCTCCCGGCAAGGCATCCAATGCCGGTGGCGTTGCCACCTCCGGGCTCGAGATGTGCCAGAACTCCGAACGGTACTCGTGGACTGCCGAAGAGGTTGACTCAAAACTCAAACAGATCATGGTCGATATCTTCCACAACTCCTACAATGCCTCAAAGGAGTACGGCATGGAGGGCAACCTCGTCGCCGGTGCAAACATCGCTGGCTTCCTGAAGGTAGCCTCCGCGATGAAGGCACAGGGAATCTTCTAAAACCTTTTTTTCTCCCGATCATTAACAAAGGTCTGCAGAATACCGTTGAAGTGATGATGGGGGCATACTGCTCCCATGCCTCTATGATCATGCCTGCCGCCAGTTCCAAGAACCTGGTGGTTCATCCCGCGCCTCCTCATCGCCTGGTGATCCGACGCATCGCGGCGGGGAGCCCTCACCTGTCACCCGCAAACTTATGATATCCATCGTTCGGGTCCGAACCCGGGGTTCAAGCCTGTTTCAACAGAACAAAAAAAGGGCGTTTCGAAGGCAGGTTGTTATTTACTAGTACCGCAGAGATTTTACCACGAATCATGATCCCGTGGCTGAACTCCAATTTCCGGCATTTCAAACCAACAGCTGCAATCGCCATCAATGCCACGCGACACATGAACAAGATCGAGCGAAAGAAGCTCTTCTCTCCCGATATCGAACCGATGCGGACCGCGGAGGGGCGGTGGTTCGAGGCTATCGTGTACGAGATGTTCCTTGAGATCTCAAAGAAGTCGGACACGATCCGCTTCCTTGCCATGAAAGGCGCCGATGCACCGGACCGGCGCGAAAACGTCCGCCTCGGTCAGAACGGGCTCTTTTACTCCAAGTATGGCGATATCACCATCCGGGGCAACGGCCAGGATCTTGCCGAGTTTGACATGCTGCTGGTGGATTCGCATAACCATGTCGCATTTGCCGAGGTCGTCACCTCTCCTTCGGATCTCAAAGAGTTCGAGATCGAGATCGCGTACAAGAAAAAACTTCTCGGCTACCTGTATGGTCAGAATATCACGCCGTTCCTGCTCGTGTCCTCGTTTGACCTCTCGAACTATTCTGTTGTGAAACGGCTTGCAAAGGACAGGACCAATGCGATCATCCACACCAGTTCCTGCGAAGAGATCAAGTCCCTGGTCAAGCACTACCGGCCCCGGATTATTTACAATGTTCCCCACGACCATCCCAAGCTTATACGGGCAACCGAGATTTCCATGAAGCACCCGTTTGAGTACAAACGGTACCATGACGAGGTGAAGAACCGGATCTTCGCCGCGATCTCTGCCACCCCTGGCAGGATCCGCCCCGAGATCTCCAATGTCACCGGGCAACTGGTCAAGAAAGTCCTGTATGGCGGGCTATATCCCCCGGCCGTCAAAGCGGTCTGCGATCAGTACGGGCTTTCCGTGAGGGGAAAGAAGGTCACATACGAAGATTTCTTCAGGCACTATTCAAAAGCCATTGTTGCCACCGATCTGCCGGGATATGAGCTGATCATCTATCTTCGGTCGAAGCAGAAGAAGGAATATCACAAGATGGTCCAGACCCGGGACGGGCATTTCCGGTTCGAGCGGCCAACACCTCCCCGCGTCGGTTTCTTCCTCTGGCTTGAATCGATCCAGCCGAGCCTTGGGACCCGTGCAGCCCTCGGTGTTCTCGAAGCGTTCTCTATCGCAGGGGACAGCCCGGAAAAAAATAAGAATGCTGGCCCCTGATGGGACTGCAGTCTGCTTCGTGGATTCGTTCCCGCTACTCCCGTGTTGCCGGATGCGGGGGAACGGCAAACGATGCAATGTCTGCCCTTAACGGCAGATCCTCCTGGGTATCACCGGTCCGAATCCGGATTGCTCGCTCGACAGGCATAATATATATCATACCATCACCGAGTTTCCCGGTACGGCAGGACTCGGTGATGGTCCTGACCAGGAGATCGACCTTCTCATACGGGACGATTATCTCGACTTGGACCTTGGGCAGGAGGTCGACCATCATCCGTCCGCCGCGGTACTCAAGAGCGATACCCTTCTGTTCGCCGCGCCCCATGACCTCTGTTATGGTCATACCGGCATACCCGTTCTCCTCAAGCGCCTTTTTGACCATCTCAAGCCGTTCAGGCCGGATGATTGCTTTTACCAGTTTCATTGTCATCGTGCTCCTTTCAGTTCCGCCGCTGGCGCGTGCAGGGCATCTGTACTGGTGAGCTCACCAGTCCTCACACTGTACGGACCACCGGTTTTTTCCGGCAATGTGTCTGATGCGATCCGGTGGTTGCTGATGGATTCCCCGGTCCGGATCCGGATCGCGTCATCGACCGGCAGGACGAGGATCCTGCCATCACCGGCATTTCCCGTCCGGCATGATTCCATGATGATGCCAGTCAGGACATCAACCCGTTCCGGGTCAAGGAGTATCTCGACCTGGATGCGCGGGAGGATATCCTCCCTGACGAGCCCCTTGCAGATTTCCCGCAGCGGGAGGCTTTTCTTCTTATCATGCCCGATTGGTGTGACAGTCATGGGAGAGAATCCGTTCATGCGAAGTGCTTCGCTGAGGATTTCCAGTCGTTCCGGCCGCAACTCTGCCCGTACTAGTTTCATCCGGTTCAAACACCTTTTGTCTGGGCGCCCACCGGCTGCGAGATCCCGAGGCTCACATACTTCTCCTTCTCGGCTGTTGGCGAGATGAGGTCAGCCATCGACCAGCCGGGCGGTTTCATCATGTCCTCCGAAGGCGCTTCTTCCAGTGATTCGCCGGTTCTGATGCGGATAGCCTGCTCTACGGGCATCACGAAGATCCTGCCATCTCCTACCTTTCCGGTCCGGGACGACTCCATGATTGTACTGACCAGGAAATCCACCTGATCGTAGTTCACGATCATGTCTATCTGGATCTTGGGGAGGAGGTCGACCTGTATGCGGCCTCCGCGGTACGCGAGCGTGATGCCTTTCTGTTCGCCGCGCCCTTTGACTTCAGTGATGGTCATTCCGCTAAAACCGTTCTTTTCCAGTGCCTTTTTTACCGGCTCGAAACGTTCCGGTTTGATGATTGCCCTTACCATCTTCATGTTTTTTCCCTCCTTCAGCAGCGTTCGCCGTGCTGCGAGATGTCAAGACCTACGTACTCTTCCTCTTCTGTCACCCGCAGGCCGATGGTCTTGTCAATTAGGACTGCAAGGACATACGTCACCACGAATGCATAGACTACTGCCGCAAGCGCACCTGCCGCATTTGCAACAAACTGGTGTACGTTGCCTTCGATGAGACCGGATGCTCCGTTCACTGCTGCAACGGCAAAGATACCGGTTGCCAGCGCACCCCAGAGGCCGCCCATCCCGTGGATGGCCCATGCATCGAGGCTCTCGTCAAGGCCATTCCGGATACGCCAGAGCATGATGCTATAGCAGAATAATCCGCCAACTGCACCAATCAGGACTGCTGCAAGGGGCGTGACGAACCCCGCTGCCGGGGTTATTGCCACAAGCCCTGCCACGCCACCGCTGACAAACCCGAGTGAACTCGGGCGGCCTTTGACCCAGCTGGCAAGCATCCATGCCAGGGCACCGGCCGCTGCTGCGGTGTTGGTCGTGACAAAGGCGTTTGCTGCAAGACCATTGGCCCCTAATGCACTCCCCGCGTTGAACCCGAACCAGCCGAACCAGAGCAGCCCCGCACCAAGGATCGTTAAGGGGATGTTACTCGGTTCCATGACATACTGCCCGAAACCCGCCCGCTTGCCGATTACCAGGGCCAGCGCCAGTGCTGCAAAACCTGAACTGATATGGACGACGGTGCCGCCCGCAAAGTCCAGCGCGCCGAACCCGGCTGCCCAGCCGCCGCCCCACACCCAGTGGGCGAGCGGATCGTACACGATCGTTGTCCAGAGCAGTGCAAAGACGATGTAAGCGCTGAACCTGACACGCTCGGCAATGCCTGATGTCACGATTGCCATCGTGACTGCCGCAAAGACCAGCTGGAACACCATAAACAGCAGGCCGGGGATGGCCTCGCTGAACGGCCCGGGGTTCATGGTGACGTTCTTTAGTCCGAGATACTCGAGGTTTCCGATGAATCCGCCAATATCGGATCCAAACGCAAGCGAGTACCCGATCACAACCCACTGGATACTGACCAGTGCAAAGGCGACGAACGACAGGGTGATCATGGAGATCAGGTTTTTCCTGCGAACAAGTCCCCCATAGAAGAATCCAACCGCCGGCGTCATGAGCATGACAAGTGCCGTTGAGGCAAGGATCCATGCTGTTGCTCCAGAATCGAGTGCCATTCTCTTCACCTGACTATCTGATTTACATTGGTTCTCATGTGGCAACCGGCCAATCCGGATGCCGGATTTGATCCTGTTTCCATCAAGGAGCCCAATGCCGGATGATAAGTCCGGTGAATTCAGCAGCCTGGTGGAATGGTTCCGGCTCCGCTTTTCCGGTTGCGCCTCATCTTTTGTTAGTAGGAAGTTGTCTTCCAGCTTATTTAAAATTAACTTAATTTCTGTGATTGGATTTTTTTATCCGGTAACCGTCTTTATTCAGAAAATCAAAACGTGAAATCCATAAGGTTCCTGATTTGCATCGTGGATTTTGAGATATTTTTGTCCAGATAGGGACGCCACAGGTACTCAGGAGTGCTCCATTCATCTTCGCAGACCCGGGGGATTCCCGCCAGCCCCACGATTATCTCCGGCCATGTAATTGGCACAACTGCCGGCCGCATACCAAGATGCATCTGCCCGATTCGTTATCGTTCACTGTTTTTCCAGATGTTCCGGATGGTGCCGGCAAAGCCGGCACTCATTTGCACAGCACGGTCTGGCTGACAATATCAGAATAGACTTCGTTACCGTCCGCCTCAATGACATGGATTATTCCGGTGAACCGTTCACCGCCCGGTGCAATCCTCTCAAGAACATTTGTTTTACTGAGTATCCGGCCGGCATTGAATATAACATTCTCCTCCCCATCAAAGATCGCAAGGTAGAAGATCCCCGATTCCACAATGTCCTGGAAGAAGTGACTCCCGTAGGATAATTCCGGCATGAATCCGGCTTCCCTGGATGCCATCTCTCCGATGATCGCCATGTGGCTGATCTCAGCAAAGCGAACCGGGACGCCCAGCATAGGAGTCGTGGTACCCCACCTGCCCGGGCCAAGCAGCATGACATTATTCTCTTTGAGAGCAGTATTCAGGACACCGATGTGCCGGGCAACGGCATACTTATCCTGCTCGCTCAGTTTCAGATACTCCAGAGGACTGATGTAAATGATGCAGTCAAGAGGTATCCGGACATTTCCTCCCATGAAGTTCCCTTTCATCGAGAAGATGCAATCCTTTGCATCCGCAAGGTGCGGGAGCTCAACGGTTCTTCCCAGCCCCCGTGTCTGCAATGGCCGGCACTGCAGCAGGTTGACCCTGAACTCACTGCCCGAAAAGAAATTCGCGGTGAACTCGATGTCAACCGGGTACTGATAGACCTTCGAGATGAGTGCAAGCATATCTTTCATGAACGTGGGGAATGCCGTATCGCCAAGCAGTTGCCTGAAATCGAGGATATAGGATGCAGCAACATCGGTTCGCCCCATCTCGCGCAACCGGCTGAGCGTCTGGGTGTCGACACTCATGAACAAAGAGCGGTCCGCCTTCAGTTCATATGATATGAAGTCTTCGAGCTGACGGCTGCACCACCGGTTCTCTTTAAGCGAAAGGACATCAACGATCCTCTGGGAGTACTTCTTCTCGTCGCCATAATTCATCGGCGGGCGCCGGAGCGGATCGTCAAGGCAGACAATCCGGGCATAATCCCCGACGGTCCGATCAACCGCGCGTGTGCCGAGCCCGAAAACCAGGCGCAGCATACCGGCGTTCATGTCAACGCTCTTGTCCCAGATGTACAGGTTTGATGAGTTTCCCACACCGGCAAGGTGGGGGAAGTAATCGTCTCCGTACTGGTCCCCGGAAACCCGCTGGACAAGGATAGCCATCTGCTCGTCCTCATCAACGAGCCCCCGGTTCATACGGTAATCGAGTGCGTCCTCACCCATAGTGCTGGCATAGACGGTTCTTACCGCATTCTCGAATGCTTCATAGCGCTCTTCAGGACTTCCCTGGTTTGCGCAGAAGACACTCTCGTACTTCCCGGAGAACGAATTTCCAAAGTCATCCTCAAGAAGTGAACTGGAACGCACGATGATGGGTGACTGGCCGAAATACTCAAGCATCTGCATAAACTGCTCCCGGATATTATTCGGGAACTCACCATGGAGGAGTTTTTCTCTGAGTTCCGCGGCAAACCGGTAGTACCCGTCCCGTGTCTTCTGTCTGGTCCGGAGACGCCACCACCCGTTCTGGACGATGTAGGTGTAGAAGATATCGGAACCAAGATAGAACGAGTCATGCGGCTCCAGCAGCGGGGTGAACCGCTCATCCCCGTCATGCTCCAGGATCTTTCGCGCAAGCAGCATGCCGACGCTCTTCCCGCCAATGTACCCGGTTCCCACCTCCCGCGATGCGATTGTCAGGATGTCGGCAAGGGAGAAATACCGTGCGCAGAGATCGAACATCCGCGACGGCCGGCCGATCAGGATCTTCATCAGGGATCGCTTGACAGTTTCCTGTTCTGCCTGGGGTCGTGCCAGCGCGTCATGAGCCCGGTCGAACGCGACAATCCAGTAATCGGGTCGCTCCCCCTTACGTTCAACGCTGGAGAACAACTCCGCAACCTCGGAACTTGCGGTGATACAGACAGCCTCATCCCCCCGGATGAGGTGCGGGAAGAACATGGTGGGTGAATACCGCTGCCATACTTTGAGCGGGTGAATGTACGTCTTGCCGTTCACTACGTAGAGATCCAGGAGGAGCTGGGTTGTCTCCCGGATATTTGCGATTGTCCCGTACGTGTGGGCATTGCGCATGAGGGCAAAGTAGGCGATCGTGTCCAGCTCGTACAGGAACGGACAACTGACCATGAAGAAGTTACCAATCATCAGGTCCGAGTACCAGTATTCCAGAAGGTCGGTCAGACAATCAAAGACATAGAATGCTTTCCTGCCTTCCTGTTCAACGAGGTTATGCACTTCGGTTGCGAAGTGTTCGAATCCCTGGGTTGGATCAACACGGTAGACTTGGATCCCCTCCCCCTCATCAAGGAGTGGTTCGTGGCTCCCGAAACGAACGTAAATCAGTTTCCTCCCGTCGCGGAGTGCCTGATCAGTATATGGCGTGACCATCATCCGGTAATCAGGTATCGAATCCACCTGCCAGACGACATTATCCCCAAGCCGCAGGCCGTCTATCACCCGATCAAAGCCGGCCAATCCGGTACTTACCCTGTCATGCATCGGTGTTCCCCCATATATTGTAAAACCTGGAACCGGCTCCGGTTATAAATAGCAGGATCCGGGCCACGTACGATCGCACGGATTGCAAAAAACCATGTTTTGCCGGAAGGAGGAATTTCCCTAATATCATTGCTTTTAAAGGGATCGTGGTGACCGGTTTTATCCAGCGAACGAGACTGCTGGAAAAGAATCCAGTTGCGGGTGACAAATGCATACTATTCATCCCAAATTCCGGAACCCATCCTGATGTTTCCCGAGAAAATTCCATTTTTTCCCTGGTTGTCATTAGTGCTCTGATATTCCTGTTCGTATCTGCAAGCTCGTCCCCGAATGATTCGGATCAAGCCTCGACCTGGTTCATCAATGCCAGAACCTGTCGGCAGAATGATGGTTCTTCAGGAGTTGTCGGTTAATCTCCCCTGTTTTCACCAGTACCATCATGTCGAATATTTGATGGAAGTTAGCTTCCAGCATATAAAAAAATTTGCGTAGGAGTGATGCCTTCTTCATAAATCCCGTGAATGAGATGCAAAATATCCCCGCATCATGAATCTTCAAGAAAAATAAATTTTCTTTTAATGCGATTAAAAAATCAAATAAAAAACTTTTTAAAATAATTAATTATATCTACACTTATTCAAAATGCCGGCAAAAGATCCCGTCTCGTCTAAATCGGATAGTATTGCAACAATCCTGATGCTTTCAATAACCATTCTCCTGGCTGGATTGATCCTCGTCCTGATTATCCAGGTGCCAAAAATTTTTTTCGATGACCCGGTTCCTGCTATTTTTGAAATCACCCGTGTGCGGCATACGAGTGAGAATGGTGTGCTGAATTATGACAGCTATATGGTGATCACGAATGTTGGCAGCAAGCCATTTGATAACAGAAAATTATGCGCCAGAACGTACAGGAACGGACACCTGCTCCCATATTTCATTCCCTACATTAATTTCAATAAATTCATTTATGTCCATCCTCATGGTATCGAGACGATTGGCGGCACGGGGACCAACAATTATCACTGGAACCCGGGGGCAACCGTTTTCGTTGATTTCCGTGACGGCACGATACGCCCCGGTGATATTATCCAATTCGATGTTTATGACCGGGAGACGAACACGATTGTCTCCCGGGATATCTGGCCGCATTCGGGGGGAAGTACGAAAAAATGGATGAATCTGTTATTCAGTCGTCAAGCCGTTTGAAGACACCTTTCTTGCATTTGAGGATCTTGCATTCGGGACAGCGCCAGGTGTCCGGAACCTGATCCCAGGGAGTACCTGCCGGAACTCCATTCTTTGGATCGCCTTTTGCAGGATCATAAATCCAGTGGCATTCAAGACATACCCAGCGGGCATTTTTTGGATCGGTCGGCATAGTGAATCAACACTCCGCTAAATTGGTAAAATGTATCAATCAGTATTTCCTGTTCTCATATCAACCCTTCCCTCAGGGCAAATCATGGTCTTTCCTTGATGGACTCCCGTGAAAGGAAGAGATTACGGGCGCACATACGAGCAACCCGCAGCGGCTCCGGAATTTTACCATCCAGGGTAAATGCGTTACAGAGTCTGGTTGCCTCAGCACAGGATGTTCCGGCAATACGCAAAAAAATACTATGCCCTGTCCAGAGGGAAACCCGTGTCCTCTCCCCCAGCCGGACATACGCGGATACACGGCTCTCGTCGCCCGGGAAATGATAACGGATGTCTTCGACAAGACCATCTGATTTTTCATAGGTCACGCATACAACGGGGATACCCGTCTCCTGATGAATTCGGTTTATGTCAATGATATTGAACCAAGCGATAACACAACCGGAGAGAAGAATTGCGTTGAGGTCGAGCCGGTCGAGCTCGTGGATCATCTGCAGGATTGTCTCAGTTGCATCTGTTCCTCCGACAGTAACGGAGCCAAAAACAAATCCGTCGATTCTGAGATCCTTCCTCATCACGACTCCTGCGAGGGTGGAGGAGACCCGGCCGGAATAGCTCTCGGCAATCCCCAGGGCTCTCACTCCCTTTTTCTGCAGGTGCATAGAAGCACTTATGACACCCGATTAAAAATACTATACCAATGAAATTCAACAAAGATGAGGTCTGCATCTTAATTCCCACCCTGAACGAGGCTCCCACCATTGGGGGTGTGGTGAAGGAATTCAAGGCTCTTGGGTACAATCACATTCTGGTAATTGACGGGAAGAGTACCGACAATACGGTGAAAAATGCCCGGGAGGCCGGGGCCACCGTCCGGACCCAGACCGGTAAGGGGAAAGGAAATGCAATCATTGAGGCATTTGAGGTGATTGAGCAGCCGTATATCCTGATGGTTGATGGTGACGGCACCTATTCTTCCAAGGATGCGGAGAAGATGCTCACACCGCTGTTCCTCGGGTTTGACCAGGTGATCGGGGACCGCCTCATCAATGCAGAAGAGGGTTCGTTTTCAAAGCTGAACCTGTTTGGCAACCATATGCTGAACATCCTCTTCAAGATTGCCCACAGCAGGGATCTTCACGACATCCTCTCCGGTTATCGGGCCTTTACCAAACTTGCCGTCCAGCAGATGAATCTCAAAGAGAAGGGTTTTGAGATTGAAACCGAGATCTCGGTGGAAGCAGTCCGGAACGGCCAGCGGATCATGATCGTACCGATCAAGTACCTGCGGCGGCCAGGAACCGCAACCAAACTCTCCCCATTCCATGACGGAATAAAAATCGTGAGCACGATCTATCGTCTTGCCCGCGTGAACAACCCGATGTTTTATTTCGGGCTCATGGGGGTCTTCACCTCCGCGCTCGGACTCCTGACCGGTGTATATGTCGTTCTTGAATGGCTCAACCATATCGAGCACATCCCGCTGACGATCCTGACCGTGCTCCTCATTGTCGTCGGTATTGAGATATTCATGTTCGGGATGATCAGCGATATGCTGCTGGTCTTTCACCGCGAGATCATCCGGGAGATACAGCTCCTGCAGCCCCCGAAACCGCCAAAATAATGAACTGAAATTCAGGGTTTTATCCCAAAAAGCTTTTTTTCAGTGCGAGAATGCGGCATGAGTGTTCAGCAAGCGATGTCAGAAGATATGCCTCGTCAAGGGTTTTTCCGGCCGCAAACGTCCCATGACCCCGTGCTATGACCAGTTTCCCTTTCATCAGTGCCGTTGATACGGTATCTGCAACCTCCTGAGAACCGGGTGATCCGGTTACCACCGGGATCTCCGGGCAGAACATGAGTCCTTCGCTGTCTTCGGGAATGATTTTAGCCATGACCAGGGATGCAGCAATGGCTGCGGGCGGATGGGCATGGACAACTGCGGCATACGAGGTTTTCAGGTAGATCTCACGGTGGACGCGGTACTCGCTGGATGCATCAGCGGGTGCAGGGCCGGTTAGTGCGACATATACCGGTTCGGCTGCGACATCCAGGTAGGTACCGGTCCGTTTGATAAAAAAACCTTCATCCCCGGATCGCACACTCATATTTCCGAAGTTGCCCCCAACGAGATGTTCAGCAAAGAGGCGTTTTCCGATTCGTTCAAAATCATCTGAGTGCATTCATCTCACCTGAATGGCAGGGGTTTGGAATATCACTTCGGTCATCTGAACTGAATTCCGACATCGCGCATCTTGTTATAGCGTGCAATATTCAGCAGGAGTGGGGTCAGTGCTTCGACCATGCTGGAAGCGGCGAGTGGTCCTGCATCGAAGGCCTGGAGTTTCGAGATCGAGTTTACTATTCCCATAACAACGTTCTTGGCTTCGGCATCGTCCCCGCATACAGGAACCGAATAGGTAAGGTCCTCATCCAGCGCTTTCCATTTGTTTGCTGCAATCGTGTTGAATGCAGAGCAGATCCGGGTCTCCTGTGGCAGGAGCCGGCGGATCATGAGAGCCGCGGATCCATCCGGTGGCGGGACAAACATGAAATAGTCCTGTTTCTCCATTGGATTGACCGGGCTGATCACAATCTTGTCTTCAAAACAGGAGAGTGATTCGAGCGTACTGATAACATTCCTGAACGGGACGGCCAGGATCACAACATCAGCACAAGAGATTGCGTCCTGGTTGGTTGCCCCGGAAAAACTCCGGCAGGATATCCCCCGGTTCTTCAGTGAAGCGATACTGCACGTGCAGCTCTCATGAGCCCGTGCTTCATCCCGCGATCCCACGATGACATCATACCGGGGAGCAAGGCGCATCGCAATGCCTTCTCCGATATCGCCGGTCCCTCCGACAATACCGATCTTCATTACCCCACCACGGGTAATAACAGTTTTTCGAGGGTTGCTGCGTCAGTGACACCCTCCATCTGCTGAACGATCTTCCCGTCTTTCTCAATAACGAGAGTCGGGACGACACGGATTCCATATTTTTCGGCAAGGTCCATGTGCTGATCGACATCAATCTTCCGGATCTCGATTCGGTCTCCCATCTTCTTCTCGACCTCTTCGAGAATCGGAGTCTGCATCCTGCAGGGGCCACACCATGTTGCAAAAAAGTCGTACAAAACCGGTCTACTCATTATTTTACCCTGTAGTGTAAGTCGATGAAAAAAAAGATAAATCTATGGTATTGTTACTTGGAGAGGATCTCCATGATGATCTTTCCGTATGCCGGACGGGTGATTATCACGCCGACCAGAACGCCAAGGATTGTGATGATTGCAAATCCCTTGAGCGTGGAGAGATCCATGACTGCAAGGGGGGCCATGGCGATGAAGACCGTTGCAGCAGCGGTTACAATTATGCCAAGTGCCCGTGAGAGCCTCTTGAGATAGAGGTTCGGGGACGGGACCTTTCCTTCATGCAGGATTTCATCAGTGATAATGACCAGTTGATCGATCCCTGTGCCGAGCACCGCAATAAGACCGGCGATTGTGGGAAGATCCATCTGGAACTTGATGAGGCTGATGAATCCGAGAAGGATCACAATCTCCGATGCATTGATCAGTACCATCGGAAGAACGATGCCCGGTTCACGGTACCGGTAATAGATGACGAATGCAACAGTCAGCAGCGCGAACAGACCGGCAAGGATCGCCATTACTTTGTAGCGCTCGCCTAGAGGTGCGGTAACGCCACCGGATCCCGCGATTGTTACGTCGACCGGGAGTGCACCGGCCCTGAGGTGGACCTCAAGGTTCTGTGCCTGCTGGGACCCGTACTTGCCTGATCCGGTCGATGCATACAACTGCCTTATCTTCTGGCTCAGGAGTTCAGCAGCAAGATCCTCAGAGAGGGGGGCAGAATATACGGTCTTGTTGTCAAGGAGCATGATGAGGTGGTGTTTGGACGGCTCTTTTGTTGCACCGGAGTTAATTGCAGCATTCTGGAATGCCGCTGCCCCGTCCTCGTTGAGCGTAAACCCGACACCCCAGTTGTCACTGCCCGCGGGCTCCTGGCTCGGGTTCTGGACGCTGGTGATGGTATCTCCGAACAGTACATGTTCGGTCTCGTTGTTCACCGTCTGAACTCGGATCTCGAATTTTCCCTGTTTCCCGACAATTTCCTGAGCCTGTTTCATGTCGACCCCGGCAAGTTCGACACGGACATACCGGGCAACATTGTTCATCCCGGTCAGGACCTGGACTTTGGCATCCTTTGTGCCGAGTGAGTTGATCTTGTTCTCAAGGACCAGTTTTGCGGTGTCGGCAGTGGATTTGTGAACGCCCGGGCTGTAACTGGTGATCGATCCGCCCGCTGCGGCGAATACCGGTTCAAGATCTTCGCGGGAATAATATTTCCGGATCTCGAGATGGGTTGGATCCACGAGGATTACTTCGGTATCCAGTTTCGAGGAGAGCTCGGTGACGAATGTTTCGAGGGGCTGGTCTGTCTCGAATCCGACTACCTCCGCCTTGAACTCGAGCTGGATCCAGGCACCCTGCTGGAGGTCGAGCCCGTACTGGAGATTGGTTGCAAGGTTTCCGTTGCTGTCGAAATGGGGATAGATGGCGATAACCGACAAAATCACAAGCCCAATGAGTATCGCGATTCTCCAGTCAGTGACAATTGCCCTGAGTTCCTTTGCGTTCATTTGCCACCTCCCTTCTGGACATACCACTTGAGGAGTGCAGCATTCGTAAGCCATGTATTCAGGACATCGAAGACAAGGCCGATAAGGAGCACGGCGGAGATCTCAAAGAGTATCTGAACCGATCCAATCCATGACACAACCAGCATCGCGGTAATGGCTGCAAATGTTGTCGAGGTCATGATGATGCCGGTGTCGAAAGCACCCTTGAGTTTGTCGGCAAGTTTCCCCTGCCGTTTAAGTACGCGATTGGTGAGGAGGATATCGCTGTCAACGGAATAACCGATGAGCATGAGAAGAGCAGCCGTCGTCCCGAGCGTCAGCTGGATCCCGACAATATTCATGGCTGCGGCAGTCATGACGATGTCGGCGAACGCGGAGAGGACAACAGCAACCGATGGCACAAATGTCCTGAACGAGAGGAAGATGACAATGGCCATGCCAATGAATGAGAAGAGAAGAGCAAGCACTGCCTGCTGCTGAAGTGTCTTCCCAAAAGATTCCCCGATCTGGTCGATCTTTGCATTGGGATATTTTTCACTGATCAGGTTCGTGAGTGACTGGAACTGTGCATCGTCCATAGCACCAAATTTTAAAAATTTTCCATTATTCACTCCCTCGCTGACATCAGACAGCGGGTACCCGGCAAAGGTCATTCTGACCTCTTCTGCAGTCTCGGTTGTGTCAAGTGTGACTGCAGTACCCCCCGAAAAGTCAATCCCCGGCTTCACCGGCATCCCGGAGGTTGCAATATTAATGCCGACCAGGAGCAGCGAAATGACGAGAAGGACAAGAGGGATTATCACCAGTTGCTGTGGTGAGTATTTTTCAATATTGTAATGGATCAATCCCATGACTTAATTATCTGTAAATCAACTCATAAATAGTTACCAGAGTATGGTGGTCAGAAACCGTTCAGACAACCTGCGATAATCTGCCTGAACGGTCATACAAACCATTGCATTTCGCAGAATATTTTTGTCCGCTCGTAAAACGGTCTTTTTTCCATTCTGGGAATGGAAATAGCACAAAATAGCAAAATATATATACCGAGAACTTGGAGACTAGATGTATGAGATCTCCTTCAGAGATCAAAAAGATCATTGAGGGGCGTCTCCGTTCTTATCTTTCAAAAGATAAGACCGGCATCCGGCGCGAGGTCCTCCGTCATTTTGTCAGGACACAAACCCTCACGATTGCTGAACTCGTGACCGAATTGCAGAAGCATTTCTCGGTCACTTTCCATGCGATTGCTTCGATGGTTGGTATCATTGCATCCCGGATCGGCATTCTGCGCGCGATACGGGGTGTGGATGGAACAAATGCGTACGAACTGAAAGAGAAGTACGTTGATGTGGTGGTCAGGATTGTCGGGGTCAGCTGATCCCGCAGTTCCGATCCATAACCGTTTTTAGTGCCGCCGGCTTATCATATCAGGAACATGCAGAGAAATCCTGATGACCGCCCGGGCTCCGGCGAGGTTATCGTTACACCCGAGGTTATCGAATATATCAACCGGAGGAACTGTGACTTCCGTATCTGCACTTCCTGCGGCGGACCCGTTCTCTTACCGGTCCGGATAAAACCACCGAAACGGTCTGACCTCCTCCTGAAAGCCGGGGACCATACCATTTATATCTCAATCCACCAGGCCCGTTTTCTGCACAGCATCCATATGGAGATGGTCCCGTTCTTTGATGATGATGAATTATCCGAAATCGCACACTGATGAGTTTTGAAGAATTATCCCATACAGCCGATGTCAGGATACGGGTTAAGGCGCCGACTCTTGACATGCTGTTCTCGGACGCATTTCGTGCACTGATGGAAACAGTGTTCGGGAATGACCGACGGGACACACTCAAAAAAGCGTTGCGTGTCGAATCGGATGATTGTGAATCGCTGCTTCTGGATTTTCTCTCAGAAACCCTCTTTGTCTGCGAAGTTGAAGGGCTGGTCTTCTCTTCAGCGGAAATTCACCTGTCCGGGACAACACTGACTGCAGTCATGACCGGAGAACCATTTGATCCGGCACGACACAGTTGCGGAACCGAAGTGAAAGGGATATCCTACTCAGGACTTTCCATTGTGCAGGATACGAATGGTTATATGGCGGACATATTATTTGATGTATAAGGGTACATGCGGGGGGAACTGGTGTGATTGACGGTGTTATCCGGGCAGGAGCAGATGAATGGGAGGTTCCGGTGGGGTTCATCCCCCATATGCGGGTTCCGGGCCGTTTTTTCCTCTCTGACCCCCTGGCTGCAATTCTTGAAGCGGGTGCAGTCCAGCAGCTGGCCAATGTTGCAACCATGCCGGGAATCATTAAAAATTCCCTGGGGATGCCGGATATCCACTGGGGATATGGTTTTCCCATCGGGGGGGTGGCAGCCTTCTCTCTTGACGAAGGAGTAATATCTCCGGGTGGAGTGGGCTTTGATATCAACTGCGGTGTCAGGCTGATGACAACGCCCCTCTCGGAGAACGATGTTGCCGGAAGGAAAGACCTTGTCGAAGAACTTTTCCGTACCGTCCCAACCGGTGTCGGGGCAAAGAGTGCAATGCTCAAAGGCTCCGGGAAATCCCTTGAAGGGATGATGCAGAAAGGGGCGCGCTGGGCGGTGGAAAACGGTTATGGTCTGCCCCGCGATCTAACCCGGTGCGAAGAGTCCGGATACATGAAAGAAGCGGATATCACTGCGGTATCGTCCAAAGCCCGGCAACGCGGGATTCCTCAAGGAGGGACACTCGGTTCCGGCAATCATTTTCTTGAGATCCAGGTTGTCAGGGAGATCTACGATCCCCTGGTAGCAGCAGCATTCGGTCTGAAACCCGGGCAGGTCTGCTGTATGATCCACTGCGGCTCCCGCGGTCTTGGACACCAGATCTGTACCGACCACCTGAAGGTTCTCGAAGGGGCGATGAAGAAATATCATATCTCCCTGCCCGATCGCCAGCTTGCCTGTGCCCCCCTCACATCCCCTGAAGGAAAAGCGTATTTCGGGGCGATGGCGGCTGCGGCAAATTATGCATGGGCAAACCGCCAGATGATCATGCACAGTGTCCGGCAGGTCATGTCCCGGATGTACCAAATCAGCTATGAAGAGATGCCTCTCGTGTATGATGTTGCGCATAATGTTGCAAAGTATGAGGAGCACCTTGTGGATAACCGGAAAATGACCGTTTGCGTTCACCGGAAAGGTGCAACGCGTGCATTCGGGCCGGGCGCACCGGACCTGCCAGCAGATCTCATATCTGTCGGTCAACCGGTAATTATCCCCGGGAGTATGGGCACTTCATCCTATGTTCTCTGCGGTACGGATACTGCTATGAAGCGGACGTTTGGCAGTACGTGCCATGGCGCCGGGCGGGTTATGAGTCGCAGCCAGGCAAAGAAACGAATGAGTGGCCACGAGGTTGCGGCAAATCTTGCGAAGCAGGGGATCATTGTCCGGGCCCCTCATGAAAATGCCATTGCGGATGAAGCCCCGGATGTGTACAAACCCAGCGATGAGGTTGTGGGGGTTGTTCATAATGCGATGATCTCCCGGATGGTAGCCCGGCTCACACCTGTCGGAGTGATCAAGGGATGAATGCACGGGCAGGATTTGTCTGGGCGACAAAACAACACTTCAACCGGTATATTGAGGAGTGTGGAGTCGGATGCGATCTGATTACGCCTCATATGCTGGCAGCCCCGTTCTTCCGCCCGGTTATTAACTGCCTTATCATCCCTACGGGATTTGCAAACCCGGCTTATTCAAACATTCTTCCGGCACTGCGGGCATCATCCGCACGCCTTTGCCAGTATATCGAGAATGGGGGTCATGTCCTCGTATTTGGCGCAGCGATGGATAAGCCGGATGCCTATGACTGGCTCCCGTTTTCTGTGGTTTATCATCATGATTTTCACCCCCGTGCAGTCATCTGTCAGGGGACTTCAGATACAACAGGGATAATCGATGATTTCGATGCATCCGGCATTGAGTGTGACGGCTCATTCCCGTCACATGATGCAGATTGTATCGCGTCTTCCGAGGATACAGCGGTACTGCTGGAGAAGCATATCGGAAAAGGAAAGATCGTCATTACGAGCATCCATGAATTCCCCTCACGGCGGTTTTTACAGACTTTTTGTGAAGCCGGGCTTCCCGTCCAGTTCTGATTTTTTCCTGCACCCTGACCCCATGGTTCAGAATGGTGGTATTTCGTCCGTAATATTCTTGTAGATAGAGAATGACCAGACTATGAGGTTGTACCGATGCACCAATACTCCCTGTCCTGTAGCTCCAAGGCGGATGATTTCGAACCGATTGTCCTTGCGGTTCACGAGCTCATTCATCGTCTTCCGGTGACGGCAAAATCGCGGGATTGCAATGGTATCCGTGTTGAAGAGGGCAGGGTAATTGATCGTCATTATAATGGCCCGGTTCTCATTGATGCAATACGGACAAACCAGTTGATCAAGATTACGCCCGCCAGTGGTGCATATCTTGGTATTCCCGTGACCGTGGCGCCTATCCGCGATCATAACGGAGAGGCGATAGGTGCAATCGGTGTTGTTGATATCACGGGAATTTTCGATCTGGCGACCCTCATGGAACACCAGTCGGCTATCGTCCGCCAGGTATGTGGAACGGATCCCTGTCCGGTCCCAACGGAGCAGAGCCAGTCCAGGAGGTGATGGTATACCCGACACAGCATTTAAAATCCTGGAGATCCTTGAACGCTCAAAGGAGTATGTCCCGGGAGAGACCATCAGCAATCAGCTGGGGATCACCCGCTCGGCAGTGTGGAAGAATATCAAGGAGCTCAAACTCATGGGATATGACATCCGGTCTTCCCAGAAGGAAGGGTACAAGCTCGTCCATTCCAGCAGCAAGCTGCTCCCCTACGAAGTTCATAAGAAGCTTCAGACCGCCGTCATCGGGAAGAAGATGCGGTACTTCGAACATACCCCCTCGACCAATAATATCGGCAAGCAGCTCTGCCTGGAAGGCGATATTGCAAAGATACATGGTCTGGTGATAATCGCTGAAGAACAGACCGGAGGTGTCGGCCGGCTGGGGAGAGCCTGGATCTCTCCTGCTGGTGGAATATGGACAACCATTGTGCTGAAACCCAAAATTCCGGTTGACCATGTCTTCATGATCACCATGGCAGGGTCCATAGCCGTTGCGCGGGCGATACGAAAGGAGTATGACATTGGAGCATTGATCAAATGGCCCAATGATGTATTCATCGGGAAGAAGAAAGTCGGCGGCCTGCTCCTTGAGATGTCCGCTGAAGCCGATATTGTTCATTACTGCCTGCTCGGCATTGGGATTGATGTCAACAATCCCATCAAGGACTTCGCAGCAGACCTCCAGCGGGATATCACCTCGATCAGTGCCGAGCTGGGTCATGATGTCGAGCGGGCATCGTTTCTGGCCCGGATTCTCAAGGAATTTGAGACTCGCTATCTCCTTATCGAAAGCGGTGAATACGAGGCAATAACCAAGGAATGGAAGAGTCTCTCCTCGACGCTGGATAACCGTGTCCAGATCCGGACGCTCAGGAACAGTTTTGAGGGTGAAGCCATCGATATCGATGAGTTCGGGGCGCTCATCGTCCGCAAAGACAGCGGGAAGCTCGAGCGGGTCATTGCCGGCGACTGCTTCCAGCAGTGACCGGATGTTTTTTATCGTCAACCATCTTTTTTTATTAGGTTGACCATGTTTGGGGATTACCGGAGAGCCAGGATAATTGCGTACTCTGGTGCCTTAATCGGCCTTATAGCGCTTGGCAGCTGGATATCCATTCCGGTTGGCAGCGTTCCGGTCACATTGCAGACATTGTTTATTCTCCTCTCCGGGATTGTCCTCCACCGGCATGGTGCAATTCCGGTATTTCTCTATATATTTCTGGGTGTTCTGGGTCTTCCGGTCTTCCATAACGGGACAGCCGGCATCGGTGTTCTCCTTGGGCCGACCGGTGGTTTCCTTGCCGGATTTGTTTTCGCTGCACTGATTGTCGGGCTTGCGTACGAGACACAATCGCGTTTTGTGCGGGCAGGTGGCCTTGTGGCAGCAACGATGTGCATCTATCTCTTCGGCGTTGCATGGCTGATGCTGTCACTGCACATGGCATTTTTACCGGCCATTGTCAGCGGAGTTCTCCCGTTCATCGTATTTGATATCGCAAAGGCAGCTGCAGCATATTCTATAGCCGGGCGACTCGAATGATTTCTGTACAGGACCTCCGGTTTAACAATCTGAAAATCCCGTCCCTGCGGATACCGGCCGGGATAACGTCCATTATCGGGCCCAATGGTTGTGGCAAGACCACATTTCTCCGGCTCTGTGCCGGCATTACGGTTCCTGAGAGCGGGTCGATAGTGATTAACGGAGTACTCCCGCGGGAGTGTGAAGTGGGCTGGGTGAATGAATTTCCCGACCGGAATTTCATCTTTGATTCAGTAATTGAGGAGGTCTCCTCACCACTCAGATTCAGACATCTGCCGGAGACCGAAGTAATGATTAAGACACGCAGGATTCTGGACATCATGGGTCTGACTTCACTATCCGGTCGGCCAATCCGGGAATTGTCCGGTGGAGAAAAGGTCCTTGTTGCTGTTGCTGCAGCGGTTGTGACGTGCCCGGACCTTCTGGTTCTGGATGAATGCGATTCCCATCTTGATACTGCCTGCTCTCATCAGTTGTACCAAATCCTGTCAGGATTGTCCATCCCGTACATCGTCCGCTCTACGCAGGATATGGAGACAGCGTACCAGGCAGATCAGCTCATCTGCCTGGAGGGGGGATCGATACAGTTTTTGGGGCCCCCGGAATCTGTTGGCACCAGCCTGTCAGACACTCCCTTCTTCCCGCTCTCATGGAGGTGTGGGTATCAACATCTCTCTTGATGGTGCCGTAGTTCGGAACGGCTCATGGTCTCTAGGCGCAAGCGGAATTTTCGGGAAAGGAATTCATATTATCAGCGGGGCCGTCGGAAGCGGGAAATCAACGCTTGCCGCACTTCTTATCGGGTTGCGTGAACCGAACGAAGGATCCGTGCGTTACGAGGGGATTTCCTCAAAGATGATCTCATTCCAGTTCCCGGAGTATCATATTACCGAAAAAACCCTTGCTGCCGAATGCCGGTCATGGGGGTATGATCCGGAACCATTACTTGCATCGGTAAACCTGGTGGAACGAGCACAAACATCTCCGTTGAACCTCAGCCGGGGTGAACTGAAACGGTTCCACCTTGCCTGCATCCTTGCCCGGGAATATGATCTCCTGATCCTGGACGAGCCATTCAGTTCGCTGGACTGTCTGGAGAAATCCCGGGCATGTTCACTGATTTCCGGCAGGCGGGCGAAAATTACACTCATTTTTACGCATGAACAATCCTTTTTTCCCGATGTTGACGAGATCTGGGAGATCCAACATGGATCTCTCTCTCATCTTGGTCCGCCTGAGGTGGCCCTTCCCCATTGGTCGCATGCCCCCGCGGTGGTGAAGAAACTCGTCAGTGACGGCAAACCTCCAAAAAATCTCTCCTGTCATCACATCATGGAGGCAGCATGGACGATGTACGAGTAAGAGTTGGTACCGCTACTCTGCTTTCACTGATATCTTTTATGAGTGTTACGGGTGCGGTTCTGGCGTTCATCTGGTGGCTCATCTTCACACCTAACATCCGGCTTGTTTTCCGGAACCGGCTGTTACTGCCTTCAGTTTCAGTGATTGGTTTTTTCAGCATTATCCTTGAGTTAACCGGGGGTGAGGGGGCAGGATATTTCATTCGGATGCTGGTCATTATCCTGATCGGTGCCTGGCTCCTTTATGAACAGAAGCAGAACGATTTTCTGAATATGGGTTCATGGCTGCTGGGAACCCGCCTGGGATTTGACCTGGGGATGGTTGCAGAGATTGCCATACAGACACTCAATGATCTCGATACTGATTTTCAGCGGATCCGGGTCGCCGGGAATCTCAAGGGATGCGCATGGGGTCCCGGCAGCATCGTTCCATCGGGATTGATACTCGTTAAAAGGACGCTGTCACGGGCTCAGGATACAACCGATCTGCTTGCAGTCCGCGGATACACCGGCGGTGGCACACGTGAGCCGGTCTTTTCGTTGTCTTCCCGTGATGCCATCGCAGGATTTTTTGCCTTATGCATGGCAATCATTGTATTTCTCCCCGTTAGTGAATTATTTATACTTTCCTGATGAATTTTACAGAGGCTAAATCTGAATTTTTGTCCCGAAGAGGTTAACCTATGTACACCGCCACCCCTCATAAGGTCAAGATCACGGACACAACGCTTCGTGACGCACACCAGTCGCTCATTGCCACAAGACTTCGGACCGAGGATATGACTATCCTTACTGAAGAACTGGACAAGTGCGGATTTTTCTCTCTTGAGGCATGGGGCGGTGCCACATTCGATACCTGCATCAGGTATCTCAACGACGACCCATGGGAACGCCTCCGGGCGCTGAAAGCTGCATCGAAAAGGACACCGATACAGATGCTGCTCCGCGGCCAGAACCTTGTCGGCTACCGCCACTATTCCGATGATGTTGTTGACAGGTTCGTATCGGCTGCACATAAAAACGGGGTTGATGTGTTCAGAGTATTTGATGCTCTCAATGACATCCGCAATATGACCCGTTCCATGGATCAGGTCAAGAAGGCCGGCGCCCACCTGCAGGGAACCATCTGTTACACCACCAGCCCGGTCCATAACAATACTACCTTCATCGAGATGGCCAAGGAACTGGCTGCGCACGATTGTGATTCGATCTGCATAAAGGACATGGCAGGACTCATCATGCCCGAAGCAGCACGTAACCTCATCACCGGAATAAAAAAATCCGTTGATATCCGTGTATGCCTGCACAGCCACTCAACGAGCGGGATTGCACCCATGAGTTACCAGGCAGCGGTTGAAGCCGGTGTGGATATTCTCGACACCGCGATGTCCCCGTTTGCGATGGGAACATCCCAGCCCCCGACTGAAAGTATCGTTGCCGCCCTGCAGGCCACACCCCATGATACAGGGATCGACCTCCTGCGTCTGCGGAATGTACGCAATATCTGTCTTCAGATCCGGGAAAAATACGGTGGGCTTATCAACCCGATCTCCGAGCGCGTGGACTCCGACGTCCTCATTTACCAGCTTCCGGGCGGGATGATATCGAATATCGTCTCCCAGCTGAATGAGCAGGATGCACTGAACCGGTGGGACGAGGTTCTTGCCGAAGTCCCGCGGGTCCGCGAAGACCTTGGGTATCCTCCGCTGGTCACCCCCACAAGCCAGATTGTTGGTACGCAGGCAGTCCTGAATATCCTCGTTCCTGGTGGCCGTTACCATAACGTGACCAAGGAAGTCAAGGATTATATTCACGGTCTGTACGGAAAATCCCCGGCACCGGTCAACGAGAAGATAAAGAAACAAATCATAGGTAATGACAGCGTCGTTACGGTCAGACCTGCCGATCTTCTGGAACCTGCATATGAAAAGATGAAAGCAGAAGCGATCAAGGCCGGGCTGATTAAAAAGGAGGAGGATGTTCTCACGTATATTCTCTATCCTGCAATCGCTCCTGCTTTCCTGAAAGGTGAGAAAAAAGCAGAGATCCTGCCCCAGAAACAGGCGCCCGTCCAGCCTGTTGCTGATGTTCCCAGCCAGATGGAAGTGGAAGTGGACGGAGAGGTATTCACGGTCCGGATAATCTCCGTTGGCGGGAACGCAGTCGAAGTTGCCGGGGTGTCCCCCCAGAAAACAGCCCCACCTCAGGGAGACTATGAGGGCGGGATCAAGAGCAACATGCAGGGGATGGTTCTCAAGATCAATGTCAGCACCGGCACCACAGTCAAAAAAGGCGACACGCTTCTCGTTCTGGAAGCCATGAAGATGGAGAACCCGATCCACAGTCCCGTTGACGGGAAGGTGACCGATATCTTCGTTGATACCGGTGATGTCGTCAAGAATGGCGATGTCCTGCTGGTGGTGAAATGAAATATTTCGAGAAGCTGCTGGTTGCCAATCGCGGTGAGATCGCCATCCGCATCATGCGGGCATGCCGTGAGCTGGATATCGATACCGTTGCGATATATTCCACCGCAGACCAGAATGCCCTCCATGTGCGGTATGCTGACGAAGCATTCCATGTCGGGGAAGCTCACCCGTCCAAGAGCTACCTCAACATGGAGCGCATCATCGATATCGCCAGGAAGAGCGGGGCAGAAGCGGTCCATCCGGGATACGGTTTCCTGGCAGAGAACTTCCGGTTTGCAAAACTCTGCCTTGATGAGAACATTACTTTTGTCGGGCCGCGATGGAAGACGATCGAGGCGATGGGCTCGAAGATTGGCAGCAAGCGGATGATGCGGGAGAGCGGTGTGCCGGTCCTGCCGGGCACCGAGGGCGGCATCCGTAATCCTGAAGAGGCAAAAAAGGTCGCGGCCGAGATCGGGTACCCGGTCATTGTCAAGGCAAGCGCCGGTGGAGGCGGTATCGGCATGCAGATCGTCAATGACGAGAAAGCCCTTGAGGAAGCGATCGAAGCAAGCATGCGTATCGCAAAATCCGCGTTTGGCGATGCAACGGTATTCATCGAGAAATACCTGGTCAAACCCCGGCACATCGAGTTCCAGGTCGTTGCGGATGAACACGGCAATGCCGTTCACCTTTTTGAGCGCGAGTGTTCCATCCAGCGCCGTCACCAGAAACTGGTGGAGGAGGCACCCTGCCCGATAATGACCCCCGAGTTGCGTGAACGGATGGCTGATTCTGCACTTAAGGTGGCAAAAGCATCAGATTATTCCAATGCCGGTACGGTTGAGTTCCTGTACAGCGACGGGAATTATTATTTCATGGAAATGAACACCCGTCTTCAGGTCGAGCATACTATCACCGAGTTCATCACCGGTGTTGACATGGTGAGACTCCAGCTGGCAATCGCTGCCGGGGAGACACTTCCATTCAGCCAGGATGAACTCACGATCCGCGGTCATGCAATCGAATGCCGGATCAATGCCGAAGATCCGCTCAATAACTTCACCGCTGACCCCGGCAAGATCCTTCGTTACCGGTCGCCGGGCGGGCCGGGAATCCGCATTGACAGCGGTGTTCACATGGGGTACACAATTTCCCCCATATATGACTCCATGATCTCCAAACTGTGCGCGTGGGACCGTACCCGGCCGGATGTCATCAAGCGCATGCGCAGGGCAATCTCCGAATATATTATCCTCGGGGTCAAGACGACCCTCCCCCTGCATTATGCGATCATGAACAATGCCCAGTATATTGCCGGGAATACTCACACGCACTTCCTGCAGGAGGAGCATATCCTGAATACCCTGGAACGCTACAAGCGGGACGAGGAGACACGGATGCAGACACTTGCCGGATCGTTCGACCACGGAAAAAAAGTTGCCGCGATCACGGCCGCGGTTAACACATACCTGCAGCAGAAAAAGAGCTGACCTCTGAAGGGAATACCCTATCAGAACCTTTAATAATTTTTACCGCGTTTTTATTATGCACTTTTGTGCTGCGGTGGCCTAGCTGGTTAGGGCGCCAGACTCATAGGGTTCTTTGAACTCATCATCACGTTCAGGCTTTGAGAGATCTGGAGATCGGGGGATCGTAACCCTCTCGCAGCATCACCTGTTTCGCTTTTTTAAACAGCGGGTTTTTCCCTGTCACGTATGTGTCTGCAAAAAACAATTTATCTGTTGTTTTCCAAAAAATACATGAGTAACTCCGGAGGTCTGGTATTATGCTCCTTGTAAATGCAGCAGTCGGATTGTTTCAGTTGGTCCTCTCCATTCTTTTTGCAGTTATTGCATTATACCTGGGTTTCACCGTGCTGAGCCGGATCACGCGGAATATCGATGAGGAGGCCGAATTATCCCGGGGGAATCCGGCTGTTGGTATCCTGGTTGCATCGGTCTTTGTCGCCATTGCTCTCGTAGTACAATCGGGAGTTTCCGGCTTGACGATCGGGATTAACAAAGCCCTGAATGCCGGACTGTTCACTCTTGACGGGCTCTCTGCAATCGGGGTTGCGATCATCCAGCTCGTGCTTGGTATTATCCTTGCCGTGGTCTCCATTTACCTTGCACTGAATATCCTTGACCGCCTCACGGGTAAAACCCATGAGTTCGAGGAGATACAAAAAGGCAACATTGCTGTCGCACTCGAGATGGCGGGTGTGATCATTGCCGTTGCCGTGGTGATCCAGTCCGGCGTGATCGGTATCACCGCTGCACTGGGCTGAACCCATTTTCACGGGTTTTTGGGGCTCGTGGCACTACTATTTTCCGTACTGGTTGATTGTCCAGATCAGTTGCGTAAACCCGTCAATCTCCATGCCAAGGACCTGTTCGCGACTCATGCCCATACTGGTCTCAGCGTCGGCAGTCAGCATATCCGGCCCCCGGATAACCTGCCGGATTCTCCCGTCACGCGAAAGAACCTCTTCTGCCTCAGCATCGTGGACGAACGCCCGTCCCGGTATGATGACAACCGGTTCGAGCGAGGAGAGATCCAGTTCTTTCAGGTCATCGATGGTTATCAGGCAAGCGATCTCCTTTGATACGGGGATTACCGGTATTGTAGATCCGCATACAGAGAGGATTGCATCGATGGACGGGGTAGCAATGCTCCCGCTGATGACACTTGCCCTTTTTGTGATCCGCGGGAGTTTTGCAATAAGAGACGGCTCGTGACGGATTGCGAATGGCGATCCGATCTCCGGATCCCAGAGGGGTGTTCCTGAGATCTTCATGGAAAATTTTTTACTCAACGATGTGATGAGGTCACGGAATGATTCAGGAGACTGGACTGTTTGCCCTGCCATAACCGGGCCATTTTCGAGAATAAGCCCCTGATCAGTACTATTGGCAAACCGCATCAGGATCAGGCCTTTAGCGCCCTTCTCCTGGAGCCATTGGCACGTCTCTTCCAGGACCCTGCCATCATTGATTCCCGGGAGCACGACCGTGGCTGCATACACATCGATTTCTTTACAGAGCCGTTCCAGGATCGCAAGCGAAACATCCGGTGTCGGGTCGTGCATGTATTTTTTCCGGAGCGCCGGGTCTGATGCAAACACGGTGAACGAGATCTCTGAAAGACCGTTGTTGATCAGGAGGTCTGCGATTGCCGGATCGTCCCAGCCTTTCCCGCTCGTGTACCCGATATGGAGCGGTGCCTCCGTCTTTCCCAGGAGTTCGATGAGATCGTTGAACTGGGGATAACAGCTGGGATCCCCGCCACCACTTATCGTGATCCGGTCAATCTCGCCGTTTTTTGACTGGAGGCTGGCAAGGGTTTCGTCAGCGATTGTCCTGAGATCCTTGAATCCCGAATATTCGTCCCTCACACCGCGGGTGCAGTAATCGCATCCTTTCTTGAATGGCAGGCAGTACCGGCAGCCAAGCGGTTTCACTCCCCGGACCTTCTTGAAATAACAGTATTCGCAGTATCCCCTGCAATTGATACCGGGGCTGCCTCCGATATCGACCGTGATCTGCGTCATCGTGTACCGGAAGATTTTGGCGTTGGTACGTTTAAGGTGTTTGCACAGCAGAGTGATCAGGAATAACTGATGGCAGAATGCGATTGGTGAATTATCATTGAATTTCTGCGTTCTCTCAAGCGAACACCACCTTTTTTACTTTTCAATGACTATAGGTAATGGCGCCCCAGTGGCTTAGCTGGCAGAGCGGCTGACTTGTAATCAGCAGGTCCCGTGTTCAAATCACGGCTGGGGCTTTTTTCTCTCTTTACCTGAAAATGACTTTCGAAGAGCAGAATGACGGGAAAAATGCGTTAATCAGATCCCAGTTCGTCCCATATTTTATGGCGTAGCTCCCACCTGCCGTTCTCCTTTCTCCATAAATGCGGTGTTCTCGCAGATTCTATTACTTCAAAGAACCGTTTTTCAGTAATATTCATATAATTAAGACAGTCTTTCAGATACATTTGAGGGAATTCTCCGTCGAACCGTTTAATCAGGCGGATTCCTTCATCGCGGGTAATATCCCCATTCCGGATTTCCTGGGCAGAATCATATGTGGCACGACCAATTCCAAATTTAATATACATTGTATAATAATGGAGCCAGTCAATTTTATCGTCAATTGAGCTGTATTTGCTGTAACTGCCCTCAGTTCTGAAATCATTTGGGAGAAAATCCGTGTTTTCAACGGCATAATAGTACGTTTCCTGCGGATGCCAGCGCAGGTAATATCCGAGGTAATGAACTTCTGTCTTTACCCGGTCCAGATTTGCCGGTGATTCAGGAAGGTAGGCATCCAGATCCGCAAGGGAAAGATGATGATTCTTCATCAGATCTTTTGCACTGGTTCCTCCAAGATAGATTTCATCAAGCTCCTGATCCATGGAAAAATATGACCGATCTCGTGTGGATTTAAAATTATCAGCAATGGCATTACCATATTCTGCTTCATTCTCGCCATAAATGACAAGCGGGATGTTCAGCTTTACAGAAAATTTTGGTGCAAGATTTTTTTGACCTATGATAAATGGCTGGAAAGGGTGGACAAGTTTTTCAAATGCAAATCTTGTCAGTAACCGGTGAACTTTCTGGTTTGGCCAATACGTATAATTTGCAAACCCGTTATTCAGCCACGTCTCAAAATTTCTTCTCCCGACCCTGGTATAGATCTGAGGGGGCCACGTGATCAAAATCGGATGCATATTATATTTATGTTTAAGAATATGCGCGGCCATCACACTGTCTTTTCCACCACTACCCGGTACAACAACGTCAAAAGATCCATCGGTCTTTCTGAACCGGTCACAGAGATCCCGGAGTTCCTGCTCGCGTTTTTCCCAATCGATTGTTTTTTTCTTCTCGGCATACCGACATGCTTCACAAACCCCGTCGGGATTAAAATCAATAGGCCTCTTTCTCTCTCCGGGCTTATTTTTGAATTCTATTGTTGATGAGGGTCTCTGATTGTTCATTGTACATTTTTTACAGAATTTCACATCACGCGGAAGGCCGTACATTCCATATTGTTCATCCAAAATAATCACCCGAGTTCAAGAAAGTTTTTTAATAGTATGATGCCGGCAGAACGGCTTTTTTCCGGATGGAACTGGACGCCGAAAATCTGACCTTTCTGGACAACCGACACGAACTTATGATCGCAATAACTTGTGAGTGAAACAACGTCGGTATAATTTATCATTTCATACGAATGCATGAAATAAAAATTATGTTTTTCCGATATTCCCTTAAGAAGGGGGGAGTCCCTGACAATCATCAATGTCCCCCAGCCAAGATGAGGTACTTTACATTTTACTTCGATTTTTTTTACCTCCGCATCAATAAAATTCAGGCCCCGTGTCTCTCCAAATTCATAACCGACTTTTGCGAGAATCTGCATGCCCAGACAAATGCCGAGCGTTGGTTTTTTCTGAATATGTTCAACGAGATCAGTCTTTATCCCAGCAAGGTTATGCATAGCATCTTTGAAACAACCAACACCAGGCATAACTATCCTGTCGACTGAGTCCAGATCGGATGCCTTCTCAATCATGGTGACTGAGGCACTGGCGAGCTCAAGTGCTTTTTTTACATTATAGGTATTTCCCGAGTTTCCGTACGTCAATAACCCAACCTGCGCTGTCATAATACCACCGGGATTCCGTTGTCATGCAGGTCCTGTTTGATTTCCTTGATGGTCACAGAATTATAATGGAGTATACTTCCAACAGCTATGGCGTCGGGTTTTGCCTTGAGAACCATATCCCGGATATGTTCAAGCGAACCCGCACCGCTTGCCGCAATAACCGGTATCTTCACATTTTCGACAATGCGTGAGATCAGTTCAATGTCAAAGCCGGATTTTCTGCCATCCTGATCCACAGAACTGACAAGAATTTCACCAGCTCCAAGATCTTCAACTTCTTCTGCCCATCGGATTGCGTCTTTTCCACTGCGTATCCTGCCACAGTCGCTGTAACATTCCCACCAGTCCTGCCATTTTTTAGCAGTGATATGTACAACAACAGCCTGGGCTCCAAAAATTTCAGAAGCGTTCCTGATAATCTGTGAATCATGTTGCAGCGCGAAGGTATTGATGACAACCTTGTCCACACCATTATGGAGCAGGGTCTCGAAATCATTGATTGTTCTCACACCCCCGCCGGCGGCAAAGGGGACATAAATCTCTTTTGAGGTTTCACGAATCTGATCGAAAAGAATCGGCCGCTGATACAGACTTGCAACGATATCGATGTACAGAATTTCATCCGCACCCTGATTATAATATTTTAATGCCAGATCAGAGGGTGTTCCGATTTTTCTCAAACCTTCGAAATGAACGGGTTTCACTACAAAAGGTGGTTTGACATCCAGTCGGGAAATAATCCGCAAAGGCATTTTGTTTCCGTATATTTAAGTTAATTTTGAGGCATAAGAAGATTGCTTCCATCAATATGATATATATAGATTTCTAAATCGGGGCTTCTCTTTATTGCCTTGGGAATAAAAAAAGATAAACACGTTATCCTGCAAAATTAATTCATCATCCCAATATTACATACGTAGTTCATACTGAAAAGGAGAGGTACAATGAGATACTGTAAAAAATGTGTAATGCCCGATACGAGACCCGGAATCCTTTTTGATGAAGAAGGCGTTTGTCAGGCATGCAGGGCCGAGGAACAAAAAAATACAACAAACTGGAAAAAACGGTCTGAAGAGCTGGAGGCATTATGTAATAAGTACCGGAGTAATGACAGTAAAAATTACGATTGTATTATCGCAGTCAGCGGAGGTAAGGACAGCCATTTCCAGACCCATATTATGAAAGAACAGCTTGGAATGAATCCCCTCCTGGTTTCCGTTGAAGACAATTTCCCGATGACCGATGCGGGCCTCCACAATATCAAGAATATCTCGGAAGAGTTCGGGTGCGATATCATCAGCATGAAACCCAATATCAGGGTTCAGAAGAAGATCATGCGCAAAACGTTTGAAAAATACGGGAAACCTACCTGGTATATTGATCGGTTAATCTATACGTATCCTCTTCATATGGCAGTCCGGTTCAAAATTCCTCTGCTTGTATATGGTGAAAATATCAACTATGAGTATGGTGGTGCCCAGAGAGTGGAAACGTATTCGGCCCGGGACCAGATTGAAAATGGTGTTGCCTCTAGTATTCCCTATTCAGAATTACTTGATGATGAAATTTCAATGAATGATTTAATTTTGTGTGAGCCGCCGACACCTGCGCAGATGAAGACGATTGATCCGATTTATCTGAGCTATTTTGTCCGGTGGAGCAGCTGGAACAATTATCAGTTTGCGAAGAAACGAGGATTCCAGGACCTTTCCCATGAATGGAAACGGCAGCACCACATCGAGGACTTTGATCAGGTGGACAGCAGGGCGTACATGGTCCATCCCTGGCTGAAGTATCCAAAATTTGGTCATGCATCTGCAACAGATTATGCATCAAAATTTATCCGGTATGGTCTCATATCAAGAAAAGAAGCAGTTGATCTGGTTCGGAAGCATGATCACAATCTTGACAGTCTTGCCATTAAGGACTTTTGTGATTTCCTTGGATATTCGGTTCGAGAATTTTGGGAAATCGTCGATAAGTTCTACAATCGTGCTCTCTTTGAGAAAGTTGATGGGGTGTGGAAATTAAAAGATCCAGTGTGGAAATAAATCCCGTTAATAGTGTAATGGAAGAACTTCCTGCTGTCACGATAGGTAATAAAAAAATCGGGGACGGGTGGCCGTGCTTTGTTATCGCAGAGGCTGGTGTGAACCACAATGGCAATATGTCACGTGCAAAACAACTCATCGATGCGGCACACCTTGCAGGAGCAGATGCTGTAAAGTTTCAGATGTTCAAAGCAGAAAATCTTGTTATTCCAACTGCGGAGAAGGCAGATTACCAGAAACGAAATGATCCAACCTCCCCGTCGCAATACCAGATGCTGAAGAACCTTGAACTATCTGATAACGAGTGCAAAAAACTGGCAGTATATGCAAAAAAGAAGGGAATAATATTCCTATCAACGGCTTTTGATGAAGATAGCTTGGACCTTCTCATACAACTCGATGTCCCGGCCTTTAAAATTCCATCCGGCGAAATAACTAATATCCCGACCCTGGAAAAAATTGCAATTCAGAAAAAGCCGGTCATACTCTCTACTGGTATGTCAACGCTGGATGAAGTGCGGGATTCTGTTGGGTGCCTCAGGGAAAACGGATGTAATGATATCATCCTCCTTCATTGCACTACAAGTTATCCTGCACCCCTGGAATCAGTAAATTTACGGGCCATGGACACCCTCCGAAAAGTCTTCAGCTGCCCGGTCGGGTATTCGGATCACACGGAAGGAATTCTCGTACCGGTTGCTGCTGTTGCACGGGGATCCTGCATTGTTGAAAAACACCTCACCCTTGATCGGACTCTCCCTGGTCCAGATCATGCTGCCTCCCTGGAACCGGATGAGTTACGGGAGATGGTCACCGCGATACGGAATATCGAGCGTGCACTGGGGAAGATCGGAAAAGGGCCCGAACCCTGCGAAATGAAAAATCGCGACATAGTACGGAAAAGTGTTGTGATTGCAGATGATATTCCAAAGGGTACGGTAATAAAAAAAACAATGCTCACGCTAAAACGACCGGGAACGGGAATACCCCCACGAGATCTTCCGAATATCCTTGGAAAAAAAGCGAAAATGAACCTGAAAAAAAATACTCTCCTCACGCAGGAAATGATTGAATGAAGAGAAAAATTCTCTACGTATCAGGGAGCAGGGCAGACTACGGCCTGATGCGTTCCGTGCTTTTCCGGATTAATAACGACCGCTTTTTTGAATTGCATATTGCTGCAACAGGCATGCACCTGATTGCAGAATTCGGACATTCAATCGATGAGATACGCAATGATGGATTGACCTGCCATGTCGTTAATGAGACATACGAGGATGATACCAGCGCATCAATGGCGTTATTTATCGGAAAATTTATTGAAAAATTCGTTCAGCTCGTAACTGAAATTAAACCGGACCTGATCCTCCTCCTGGGCGATCGAGGAGAAATGCTCGGGGGTGCCATAACCGGAGCATATCTTGGAATTCCAGTTGTACATATCCATGGAGGGGAACGGACTGCAACTATCGATGAATCCGCAAGGCATGCAATCACCAAACTGGCCCATATCCACCTGGCAGCAACCCGGGAAAGTGCGGAGAGGATCATCAAAATGGGTGAGGATCCGAAAAATGTCCATATCGTCGGAGCACCCGGGCTTGATGAGATAGCCGGCACGGATTTCTTATCCCCTTCAGAACTCAGTAAAAAATATAATATCGACCTTTCGGGTAATCTCGTACTGGTTATCCAGCATCCGGTGACACTGGGCGGGGGAGATGCCGGATATCAAATGCAACAGACGCTGGATGCTGTAACCGGTCTGAATGAACAAGCGGTTGTAATATTTCCGAATGCCGATGCCGGTGGGAGGGCTATGATTGAGGTGATAAAAAAATATCACAAGTGCTCCCGTATCCATTTTTTTTCAAACATCCCTCACCGGGATTTTCTCAGTTTGCTGAAGATCTCATCAGTTATTGTCGGTAATTCAAGCAGCGGGATAATCGAAGCCCCATTTTTCCATGTGCCTTGTGTGAATATCGGGACGCGGCAGCTGGACAGAGAACGGGGAGATACGGTCATTGATTCCGGATACGATACTCATGAGATACATGAAGCGATCAGATTTGCACTAACCGATCCAGATTTCTCCAAAAGAGTGAAAAAGGCCAGAAGCCCGTATGGCGATGGCAGGAGTGGAAAACGTATCGTGGAAATCTTGAAAAATCTTCCGGAGAAATCCGGATTAGTTCAAAAAAGGATGATGTACTGATGCGGTTCGAACACTGGGAGTTACCCCATATTGAAAACGGGAAGCTGACAAAATATAACTGGCTTGTCCAGCATAAGGAAAATCTGGTACTCGGAAAGTACACCGATATCGGAGCATTCACGTATATTAATGCGAAATACAGTGTTACTATTGAAGATGAAGTCCAGATTGGATCTCATTGTTCAATTTATTCAGAATCCACAATTGATGATAAAAAAGGGCCGGTTATTCTTAAAAGGAACTGCCGAATCGGCACGCATTCGGTAATCATGCCCGGTGTAACCGTGGGTGAAGACTCGGTTATCGGAGCCTTCAGTTTTGTGAATTCTTCTATCCCGCCAGGAGTTATCGCATACGGGGTGCCGGCAAAAGTCATTAATAAATCAGATACAATTATCAGGAAAGAATCATGAAATGGAAGATTCCGCTTTTCAAGATGTACTGGGATGATGAGGACGTCACCCTGGTCAACGATGCCATCCGGTCGGGGATGAGCTGGGCCGGGGGTCCGAAGATCGCTGAATTTGAGGAGAAGATCGCCGCGTATATCGGATCGGAGTACTGCCTCACCTTCAACTCGGGGACATCTGCCCTGCATGTAGTCCTTCTCGCCCACGGCATCGGGAAGAACGACGAGGTCATCGTCCCCTCCTTTACCTTCATTGCAACCGCTAACTCCCCCCATTTTGTCGGGGCAAAACCCGTCTTTGCCGACATCGACGAGGAGACCTTCGGCCTTGACCCGGCATCGGTTGAGGAGAAGATCACCAAAAAGACCAAAGCGATCATGCCGGTCCATTACGGGGGCTGCCCCTGCAGGGTGCGCGAGCTCCGCGAGATCGCCGATGACCATGGGGTCCTCCTCATCGAGGATGCCGCGGAAGCGTTCGGGGCAAAGATCGGTTCACAGAAGGTAGGGTCATTTGGTGACTCCTCGATGATGAGCTTCTGCCAGAACAAGATCATCACGACCGGGGAAGGCGGTGCAATCCTGACCGATTCGCGGGACCTGTACGAGAGGATGAAGCTGATCCGGTCCCACGGGCGCCTCGAGACCGCCGACTACTTCTCGACCACGGCGGTCATGGACTATATCGATCTCGGGTTCAACTTCCGGATCTCCAATATAACCGCCGCTCTCGGCATCGCCCAGATCAACAAGGTAAAGAAGATCATCACCATGCGCAGGAAGGACGCGGAGTATTACAACAAAAACCTGGCAAAAGCCGTCCCCTCCCCCCGGTGCCGCCTGATGGAGCCGCCGAAGGGCTACCACCACGTGTACCAGCTCTATTCTGTTCGCGTGCAGGACCGTGACGCACTGATTACGCACATGGAGAAGAAGAAGATCATGACCAAGATCTATTTCTCTCCGGTCCACAAGACGCATTATTACAAGAATGTCCTGAAATATACCGATGTACTACCCGTCACGGACAGGATCGCCGGTGAGATCATCAGCCTTCCGTTCTATCCGGGGATAACCCGTGAAGAGATGGATGCCGTCATCAGCGGGATTGCGGCATTTTACCGGTGACACCTATGAAAAATTACTACAAGGGTAAGAAGATCCTGGTGACGGGGGGTGTTGGATCGATCGGGAGTCGGCTCGTCAAAAAGCTCCTCACGTTCGAACCGGAGATCATCCGGGTCCTCGACAACAACGAGACCGGGCTCTTTGACCTGGAGCAGGAACTGCATTCCGACCGGCTCCGGATCCTTATCGGCGACATCCGCGATAAGGAGCGGCTGGTCATGGCCATGGACGGCATCGATATCGTCTTCCACACATCGGCCCTCAAGCATGTCCCCCTCTGCGAGTTCAACCCGTTCGATGCGGTCAAGACCAATGTTCTCGGCACCCAGAACATGCTCGAAGCCGCGCTCATCAACGAGGTGGAGAAAGTCATCAATGTCAGCACCGACAAGGCCGTTAATCCCACGAACGTGATGGGCGCGACCAAGCTCCTTGCCGAGAGACTTACACTATCAGCTAATCACTATAAGGGGAACAAGAAAACCATCTTCTCGACTGTCCGCTTCGGGAATGTCCTGAATTCACGGGGTTCGGTTATTCCCCTGTTCAGGAAACAGATCCAGAATGGCGGCCCGGTCACAATTACCGATAAAGGGATGAGCCGGTTTTTTATGGAGCTGGACTCTTCAGTGAACCTGATCCTGTCTGCTGGTGAACTTGCACAAGGCCGGGAAGTGTTCATCCTGAAAATGCCGGCTTTGAAAATATCTGATCTTGCTGATGTAATGATTCGGATGTATGCGACCCTGGACAACCGGGATCCGGCAACCATCAGGTTGCAATATGTCGGGAAACGAAGCGGTGAAAAACTATTTGAAGAACTGATGACGGAATCCGAAGCCGAACGCGCAATAGAGAATGATGATATGTACATTATCCTGCCCGAACTTCTTCCGTTTGAGGAACACGTCCGGTATCGTGTTCAGAAATCCTTCCGGAAAGCGAAAAACCAGAATTATTCATCACACAATGCAAGACAGATTTCAAAGAAAGAGATCTCTTCAATACTGAAAAAAATCTGTAATTAAATGGTATCACTTTTTTGTAATACGTTTTTTTAATAAGATTTCTGCGAGCATAAACTGGAGGGGAGTATCAATATCGATGGAACGTTCGGGAGGCATAATGTATGCTCTCGCTCCATCTGGAACAAACAATTTTTCACGCTTGAGGATTGGCCAGGAATTCAGGTACAGGGCCCCGTTCAGCTCAAATACCTTTGGCAGGTCTTGTCTTCTTGAAGTAGTGTCACAATCATTCAGATACGGTTTTATTCTTCCCTGCCGGTCAATCCTTTTCATAAGGCAGGGGTGATTCTCGGTTTCACAGACACTTACTACTGCAGGAGCATCCGTTTTTCTCATCAGGCGGATTGCATTCCGGATATCCTCTGCAGTCCGCAAAGGTGAGGTTGGCTGGAGAAGCATAATGCAGTCCACAGAAACCTTCTCGTTAATATCGAGCCATTTGACGGCATGATTAACAACTGAAAAGGATGTTGCGGTGTCTGACGCAAGTTTTTTGGGACGGATGAACGGGACATCGGCTCCACAGTCCTCAGAAATCCGGGCGATCTCTTCATCATCCGTTGATACAATCACCCGGTCAAGGGATTGGCTGGACAATGCCGCATCAATCGTCCAGTCTATTAACGGTCTTCCGCCAATTTTTTTGATATTTTTTCGGGGTATACCTTTCGAACCCCCGCGTGCGGGAATAATACCGATAATGGTTTTCATCCTTTCAACCACAAATGTTCTGATTCATTTCTTTTTATTTGTAAATATTTCAACCCGATTGAAGTAGTGTGTATTTCCAGGCTGTTTCTATCGGATAGTCGGAAACAGGATTTCCCGATCGGTATAAACAGGATTAAAATCCTCGTATGGTAGCCTCGGCTGTCTTTCACCACAAGGTAAAAACGTTTATTCTAAAAATTCACCTTCTTAAAATATATCATAAAAAAACCAACTCTTATCAGATGAGTGAGATCAACCGAATTATCTTTATTAAAGACACTCTTTTTACCAAACGGGATTATGATCGATTCGGTGTGGCTCTTCTTCAAAAAAACGGATTTAGTGTGGATATCTGGGAAATAACTCCGGTCCTTCATCAGGAAATCTTAGGTCGTCTCGATATTTCCCAGCGGGTTACCTGTGAAAATTTTACATTATTTTCCGATATTAAAAGTCTGAAGGATGCCATAAATAGTCTGGACAGATCCACTATTGTGCACCTCCTTATCCCTTTTACCTATCAGACTTTGCCGATATTCTTCGCATTGTCAAAAAAAGGAATCTACACCTCAACGACATCATTAGGTGCTGTTCCTGTTCCAAAAGTGTACGAAACCGAACACTGGGTGTCCCGGTTGCTCTTTAAGGGAAAAAGTATTTTCCGGTATTCCGTGAAGCGGAATTTTTCTACAGTAGTCAACCAGTTTTTATTGAAAAACTACCGGCTTTTCGGATTAAAACCTCTCACGATCTGTCTTGCAGGGGGAACGAAATCTACAAATCCGCTGCTCCTCCAATTTCCCCATGATAGTTCTACGAAAATTGTCTGGGGGCATTCATTCGATTATGATTATTATCTCATCCTCCGTGAAGAATTGGTGGATTCAGAGGAGGATTATGGTGTATTCATCGATCAAAACCTGCCATTCCATCCGGAGCATTTGTATTGTGATATTATCCGGGTGACTTCTCCGGAGGACTATTATCCGGTAATAAATTCTTTTTTTTCCCGTCTTGAACAAGAATGCAAGTGCCCGATTATCATCGCTGCGCACCCGACAACAAATCCCGAGAGCGCGGAATTGTACTTCCATGGCCGTAAAATCGTTTATGGAAATACCGCTAGGTTGATCAGGAATGCACGATTTGTACTGACGCATGACAGCACAGCCCTGAATTTTGCATTATTATTTAAAAAACCCCTACTCTTTTTCACCACGAATGCCCTTGAACAGTCTATCATCCAGCAGGATATCGATATGATCGCCGGCCTTTTGAAAAAGGAACCTGTCAACGCGAATACAGCCGTTGATTTTCATTGCTTTTCGGACCTTTATTTCAATACCGCTGCATACGAGCAGTACATATCCGATTATATCAAAACAAAAAACTCTCCTGACGCCCCGCTCTGGCAGATCTATGCCGATGCAGTCCGGCAGCTGGACGACCCGGCCCGTGTGAAGTAACCGGATCGGTCAGTACAGATCCCCGGACCCTGCGAGGATCCGGCGCAAAAACCGGCGGAGGAGCGGGACGCTGATGACCGCTCCGGTCATCGTTATCCCTGCCCAGTACAGGGATTTTTTGAGCCGGTCGATGATGCCCACCGGTATGTACTCGTTCCAGGCATCGAGGGAAATTCTCACAAAGAACGAGGGCTTCACGTCTTTCATCAGGTCGGTCCGTGTTGCTCCCGCGTACAGGCAGTCGAGGATGTACCGGCGCAATGCAGCGTTCAGTGGTGCCCTGAACCGCTCACGTTCTGCCCCGAGATCGCCAAGGACCCGCTGGTAGATCCGCAGGGTGTCGAGATACCCGTCGGGATTGTTGAAGAGCAGCCGGTACGTCTCGGAGTGCTCCCCCTGGACATAGAAGAGGATCGCGGAGTTCACATATCCGATATCGTATTTTCGGGTGATCTTCAGCCACTGGTAATAATCCGAAGAGTACGGGTATTCAGTTGCATATATCCCGCAATCGTCATACACGGCTCTTCGGATCATGACTGACGGGCAGACGATGAACTGCCGTCCGGTCAGTATCCGGACAAATCCCTCCGGGGCAGGGATGACCTCGTCCCGCTCGGAATACCGGATCGATGCTTCGGACTGTGCGGACAGGTAGTATGCCTGGGTGAAGGTGAGACCAGTTGAGGGGTGCTCCTGGTAGAACCGGATGCAGTGTTCCGTGAACCGCGGGTCGATGTAGTCATCCGAGTGGAGGATGTGGATAAATTCTCCCTGTGCATGGGCAAGGCACTGGTTGAAGTTGCCAAAGAGCCCGAGGTTTGTCGGATTTTTGAAAAATTTCAGCCGTGGATCAGCGTAGCTGCGGACAACCGCTTCGGTGGCATCGGTCGATGCATTATCAACGACGATGACCTCGATATTGCGATAGGTCTGTGCAAGGGCGCTCCCGATCGCCTTCCCCACCATCTTCTCGCGGTTATAGGTCGGGATGCAGATCGAGACGAGGGGGTTGTTGTCCGGCATCGTGTTCCTTACCGTTTCATGATGCGGGAGGGTTCCTTCCCGGCTTACCGGTTCTTCCCATTGCCGGTTATTGCGGCTATGGATCGTTCAAGGCCGGTCTTCAGGTCCGTTCCGGGAGTCCATCCCAGGAGGGAAGCGGCCTTTTTGATGTCCGCGGAATTGAACCAGACCTCGTTCTTCCGGTGGGGGACGGCACCCCAGGCAAGGGAGACGGTACTCTTCGTCATCTCCTGGATCGCCAGGACCATCTCCCTCACCGAGACTGGCTGCCCTGTACCGATATTGACGACATCGTACGGGAGCGTGTACGGGTACGACCGGATCACGGCACGGTACGCCTCGACAATGTCGTCCACGTACACGAAGTCCCACTTCTGGAGGCCGGTGGTGAGCGACGGGCTCTTCCCGTCAAGGAAGGAGCGGATCACGAACGGGATGAGACGCCGGTCATGATCGCCGGGCCCGTACGGGGGGAAGAGGCGCAGGGTGATGCCATGGACATCATAGTTCTCCGCGTAGAACCGGCATGCCTCCTCGGCCTGGAGCTTGGTGACCGCGTACAGGTTCTGGGGGCTGACCTCGTCGGTCTCGGCAAGGAGCCGGTCCTTCTGCGCATAAACGGCGCAGGTGCTCGTGTTGACGAAGAGTTTTGTGCCGCTCAGGCGCGATGCCTCCAGCAGGTTGACCGTGCCCCGGACATTGGTGTCGAGCATGACACCGACCTCCGCAGACACGTGCTCGACCGCGTAGTAGGTCACGAGGTGAAGGACAATATCCGGCCTGAACTCTGAAAAGACACGGGTTACTGCATCCCCGTCGCGGACATCGGCATGGAGCAGGGAGAGCCGGTCAACGATATCGGAGAGCCGGCCGGTATTCGAACCCTCCCGCAGGAGAATCCCGACCGTATGCCCGTCGGCGAGGAGCGCCCGGGTCAGCCGTGCACCGATGAACCCTGTTGCACCGGTGATGAGGATGCGCATCGGTTGATCAGCCATTGCGGAGATCCCATGTATACCCGATGCCCTTGTCAAACGGGTCAAAGCGCTCGATCTCATCCGGGTCATGCGGGATGGTCGCGCAGTTGGCAACGATCGCCTTCTCGTTTCCGATCGCCTTGAACCCGTTGACAACATGCGGCGGGACGGTGACGAGCACGTAGTTGTCCTCACCCATGAAGATCTCCTGGATCTCGCCCTTCGTCTTCGAATTCTCCCGCGCATCGTACAGCACGAGCTTGATATTGCCCGAGACAACGGCATAGTTCAGTTCCATCTTCCGGTGGACATGCCATGCCTTGATGGCATTGGGGAAAATTACCGAGAAATAGATCTCGCCAAACTGCTTGAAATGCGGGTCGGTCTTTTTGAGCATATGCCTGACCATGCCCCGCTCATCGAGGATGGTCCTTAACGGAATGATGGTTACGCCTTCGATCATGAGAGCACCTTCCTGTACCATTTGATGGTCAGCGGGAGACCTTTATCCAGCGTGTAGCCGGGATGCCATCCAAGGAGATCTTCGGCCTTCTGAATGGAGAGGTACTGGTCCTGGATCTCGTTGTGCCCGGCGTTTTTGATAACCGGTTTCAGGTTGGATCTCATTACACCGGAGATCTGCTGCACGAGCTCGATGACGTTGCGCTGCTCCCCGCTGCTGAAATTGAATGCCTCGCCCGGCCGGTTGATCGTGCCGGCCGATTCGGCCATCGTGAGGTACGCATCGACCGCGTCCTCAACAAAGAAATATTCCCGGACCGGTGTGCCATTGCTCCGGATCTCCGGCCGCTTCTTCTCTAAGATACTGCGGATCGTCCCGGGGATGATGCGCGAGAAGTTCAGGTCGCCGGGACCATAGATGTTGCCCATGCGGGCGATGTACACGGGGAGGTTGTAGGTCTTGCCATAGCACTGGGCGATCAGGTCGGTGCAGCTCTTGGAGACATCGTACGGGTGCTCGCCGGCCAGCGGCATCTCCTCAGTGTAGGGAAGGACCGGGCTCGACCCGTACGCCTTGTCGGACGATGCAACGCAGACCGACTGGATTGTTTTGGACTGCTCATTCAGGACGCGGGCTGCCTCGAGCAGGTTCCACGAGCCCTCGATGTTCGCCCGGAATGTCGTGACCGGGGATGCATTGCCGACCTTGACAAGCGTCTGTGCCCCGAGATGGAATACATGCTCGATCTCGTACTCGGAGAGAACCCGCATGATGAAGAAGTAATCCTCAAGTTCACCCCGCACCAGCGTGACGGAGGAGTCCCCGGTGAGCCAGGGGCCGCCCTGCACGGTCTGCGGCACCCAGTCCCGGACCAGGGCGATGACATCGGCCCCGTACGATGAGAGGCGGTTGACTAAATTGAGCCCGACGACACCGGTCGAACCGGTGACAAAGACCCGTTTCCCTTTCCAGTAATTCATGCGTCCCATATCTTCCACCGTGGTCCCTTCTTCCACATCTCGTTGAGGTCTGCGTAGTCCTTGTACGTGTCCATCGGGTGCCAGAACCCGTCATGGACATAATACCCCAGCTTTCCTTCCTCCGCAATCGCCTGGAGGGTCTCCTCGAACATGACGTCCGTTTTGGGATCGATGTAATCGAAGACCTCCTTCTCGAGGACCATGTACCCCACATTGATGAACTCGTCCATCACCGGCTTCTCCCGGAACGAGCTGACGGTGTCGCCTTCCAGTTTGACGATCCCGTATTTCGAAACCGGCCGGGTAACCGTGATCGTTGCGATGACCCCGTGTTTCTTCTTCAGGAGTGCATGACGCTTCGACAGAGCCGCAATATCCATGTCGGCAACGCCGTCCCCGTACGTTGCCATGAACGGGTAGTTCCGGATCGCGTTCCGGCACTTGGAGAGCCGTGTCGCGGTCATGGAACTGAGCCCGGTCTGGATGAACTCGAGTTCCCAGTCCTCGGCATTCTTCGGGAGACGGATATCGTCGAGGTGCACGGAGAAGTCCTGCATCAGGGAATGGCGGTTGAGAAAATAGTCAACGATCATATCCCCGCGGTACCCGAGCGTGAGGATGAACCGCTTTGCCTGGTAATGGGCATAGTTCTTCATGATATGCCAGATTATCGGGTATTCACCCAGTTCGATGAGCGGTTTGGGCATCTCGCGGGTCTTCTCGGAGAGCCGCGTCCCACGCCCTCCACAAAAGATAACAACGTCGTTACCCGGCTCTTTTCGGGACATTGTTCAAATATTGCATATCCATCTATAAAATGTTGGCAGTCACGGGGAGCAAATTAATAAACCATCAGCTGGAGAGCTTAGTAACGCATACTCTGCTGACAGATCCGGTGACCGGCCGCATATCCGCCCGTCTTCCTGCAATTTTTTCTGAAGAGCAGAACCTGGAACAGGATAACCATGATCACCCGTGAAGAACTCTTGCTTTTTATCCAGTATCTCCGCCCCTACCGGATGCGGATCGCCAAGATCTCCATCCTCGCCGTCATCTGCGCATTCTTCGAGGCGATCAACCTCAGCGCTCTCGTCCCCCTGCTCCAGATCCTCAACAACCCGGCCGATCCCGGGGGTGTCCTCTGGGATACCCTGAAGACGATCTTCGGCCTCGTACACATTGAGCTGAACTTCATCAACCTGCTCATCGTGATGGGCATCGTCTTCCTGATCGGCCAGGTGCTCCTGTACCGGAAGAAGCGGATGCAGGCAGACCTGTGGTTCTCGTTCAGCGCAGACCTCAAGAAGACCGTTTTCAGAAACCTGCTTGCAAGCGATATCCGGTTCCATTACTCCGAGAAGCCCGGCAAATTCATCGACATCCTCAACCGCCAGGCGGAATATTCGGCAACGGCGGTATTTGCCGTGACCGAGATCCTGACCTACACCTTCTTCATCATTGTGTACACGGCCATCCTCCTGTATATCTCGGTCCCCCTGACGGCGATCTGCCTGATCATCGCCCTCTCCTGCCTCTGGTTCCTGAACTTCTTCATCAAACGCTCAAAGCAGATCGGGATCCGCTGCAATGATACCAACATCCACATGAACGAGTTCATCACCGAGCGGCTCAACCTGACAAAACTCATCAAGATCTTCTCGACCGAGGAGAGCGAGGCTGCAAAACTGACCCGGTACACGGACCAGTACACGAAGAACAACACGGATTTCTGGATGAACGGCGTGAAGATCGAGACGATCTTCCAGATCATCATCTTTACCATCGCGCTCATCATCCTCTATGTCTCGGCCATCGTGCTCAGCCTGCCGCTCGCGCTCCTGCTGGTCTTCATCTTCATCCTTATCCGTCTCACCGATCCCCTCCGGCAGATCAATGCAAAACGGCATGAACTGGGCGGCGAGCTGGCGAGCCTCGAGCAGATCGACCGGACGCTCCGCGAATCCCGCGAGAACCAGCGCATCCAGGGTGGGACAACGCCCTTTGTGAGCCTCATGCAGGACCTCTCGCTCAAGAACGTCTCGTTCGCCTACACGGAATCGATCCCGGTCATCACGGATCTCAGTTTCACGGTCCGGAAGAACGAGATGATCGCGTTGGTCGGTGCTTCCGGCGGGGGAAAATCCACGATCGTCGACCTCATCATCCGGCTCATCGATCCGGACGAAGGCACGATCCTCATTGACGGGACCGATATCCGGTCATTCAGCCTCCGGGACTATCACCGGAAGATCGGTTTTGTCAGCCAGGAGAGTTTCATCTTCAATGACACGATCCTCAACAATATCTGCTATGGTTCCGATTCGGTCTCGATGGAACGGGCGATTGAGGCTGCAAAGATTGCCAACGCCCATGAATTCATCGAACAACAGCCGGACGGGTACCATGCCGAGCTGGGCGAGCGCGGCGTGAAACTCTCGGGCGGGCAGAAGCAGCGGATCGCCCTTGCCCGCGCCCTGTACATACAGCCGGAGATCCTCATCCTTGACGAAGCAACCAGTGCCCTCGACTCGGAAGCGGAGAAGGCTATCCAGACATCCATCCTCTCCCTCCGGCACAAGTACACCATCATCGCGATAGCCCACCGGCTCTCCACCATCGAGAATGCCGATACGATCCATGTCATCGAGAAGGGCCGGATCACCGAGACCGGGACCCACAGCGAACTGCTTGCCCGAAACGGGACCTATGCACGGTATTACAATATCCAGTTCAGTTCCAATCATACCGGGGAAGATGCGCCCGGTAGTGCATGAGCGCAGCAATCCTTTAGATGATCCAGAATCGAATACACTACAGGACAAAACCCCATGACCCCCCGACGGTGCTTCCCACTCCGGCTTTACCTGAAAAAGCTGATCAACACCTTCTGTCCCCGGTTCATCTTCCGGTTCTCTCCCTGGCAGTTCTTTGCCCGGCGCCACTGGAAGGAGCAGGATGAAGGGGACATCCACGGGTTTGACAACTACCTGACCCCTCACCCCCGGATCCCCCTCCTGATCGCTGAGATCGAATCACGGATAGCAACGGACCGGCCGGTCCTCGACCTCGGGTGCAACTGCGGGTACTACCTCTCCTGCATCAAAAAGGCCGGGTTCACGGACCTTGCCGGTGTCGATATCGCACCGGCCGCCATCCGGTACGGGAAGGAACATCTCGATCTCACCGGGGTGGATCTCATGGTCGGGAGTTTTGAAGAGGTGCTCCCGGATCTTGCAGCCCGTGGCAGGAAGTTCGATCTCGTGTACAGCATGGGCGCCACCATCGAACTCGTCCACCCGTCGTTCGATGTCATCCGGCACATCTGCGCCGTCTCGGACCGGTACGTCATCCTCATCATCAGCGAGTGGGGCCATGCCTACCCCCGTTTCTGGGAATACGAGTTCAACCGGAACGGTTTCTTCCTGGTCAGGAAGGTGTACCCGTATGACGGAAAGCCTTTTTCCGGCGATCCCGTCCTGACCGATTCACTCCTCATCTTCGAGAAGGCTGCAGCGCAGTGAGCGCATGAGAAATCCCCGTTTTCTCACCGGTGATCTGTCCCGTCATGCCGTCACTGAATGATTATTAAGCATGAGAACCAACGAATGATAACGATTGGAGGCCATACCATTGTCTATATTCGACGATAAAGTCATCCTTGTCACGGGAGGTACCGGGTCGTTTGGCAAGAAATTTGCCGAGATCCTGACGACCGAGTGCCGCCCGAAGAACCTCCGGGTCTTTTCACGGGGCGAACTTCTCCAGATGGAGATGCACAACGCGTTCAATGACGACCGCCTCCGGTTCCTGATTGGCGATGTGCGGGACAAGAGCCGCCTCAACCGGGCCATGAATGGCGTTGATATCGTTGTCCATGCCGCGGCCCTCAAGCAGGTCCCGACCTGCGAATACAACCCCATCGAGGCGATCAAGACCAACATCGACGGCTCGGTCAACATCATCGATGCCGCCATCGACAACTCGGTCGAGAAGGTCATGGCCATCAGCACCGACAAGGCGGTCCACCCGGTGAACCTGTACGGGGCAACCAAGATGGTTGCCGAGAAGCTCTTCGTCCAGGCGAACTCCTATGCCGGGTTCCGCAAGACGAAGTTCAGCGTTGTCCGGTACGGGAACGTTGTCGGGAGCCGCGGGAGCGTCATCCCGCTCTTCAAGGAACAGGCAAAGACCGGCACCATCACCATCACCGATGAGCGGATGACCCGGTTCTGGATCACGCTCGACCAGGGCGTCCGGTT